>TARA_B100001093_G_scaffold107301_2_pt1 | contig 15161 bp, 13 predicted proteins | sample TARA_B100001093 | Tara Oceans TARA_B100001093 (sample SAMEA2623116) | marine metagenome | biome: marine biome (ENVO:00000447); feature: surface water layer (ENVO:00002042); material: "saline water (ENVO:00002010), including plankton (ENVO:xxxxxxxx)" | depth 5 m
TAGTAACCAACCGAAGTTGATGACCAAGGCGCCCGCTACAAATGACCATAGACTGAAGGCGTTGATCCTAGGAAAGGCTACATCTCGAGCCCCAATTTGTAAGGGCACTAGGAAATTGAAAAATGCAGCGTTCAGAGGCATAATAGCCAGGAAAATCATGGTTGTTCCGTGCATTGTAAACAATTGATTATACATCTGAGCGGAAACCAAGTTGTTTTCGGGAACGGCTAGCTGAGTTCGGATAACCAAGGCTTCAACACCGCCCACTAAAAGGAAAAAAAGCGCTAGGGTGCCGTACATTAAGCCAATTTTTTTATGGTCAACGGTGGTTAACCAATCGATAAAGACGTTCTTAGAGTGGTCCGGTCTTGTTAATCCAATATCACTTTTTTCAGGTTTTAATTGGTTTAGATCACTCTGCTGGAGGGTACTCGGTATATCTGTTATTTTTGTGCTCATAGAAATTTTATTTAAGGCTTTGTAAATAGTGACTCAATTGACGGATTTCTTCTTCATTGAGTAAAGGATCCAGTTCTCCAATACCCGCACCTTTAGCTTTCCACATTAAGTTACCTGGTTTTACCTCGTCAGTTTTAGCGATCCATTTAACAAAATTTTCGTATTGTTTTTCGGTATCAACTGTTTTTTCAGGTGTTTGGTGGTTAAGCCAGCCAGCCGCAATTGAGTGTCGGTCGGCAAGGTTCGTTAAATTGGGTCCGGCTACGCCGACTGCACGTGGATTGCCTTGCACTACGTGGCAAGTGGCACATTTTGCACGGCCCATAAATAGCTTAAGACCTTCATTGATATCTCCAGTCAGTGTTTCTGGTGAATTGTCGTAGGCTTCGTACCATGTTTCCCAATCCATCTCACCGGGCGCTTGATGCCCTGCGAGCTGCTTATCAATCCATTGATAAAATTCACTATCTTTAACTACGTGTGCTCGAAATCCCATTCTTGCGTGGGAAGCACCGCAGTACTCGGCGCACATACCGTAATAGTAGTCGTGGATTTCTTCTTCTAAATAAGTTTTGTAAGCCTGTTCTTTCTCTAGATCAGTCCCCGTAAAGGCAGATTTATTCTCCCAAGCTTCAATAGAATCTCCGGCTTGAATCCACATGGAATTAGAGCGGCCCGGAATTAAATCAACTTTACCCGCAATCCTCGGTAACCAAAATGAATGAATAACATCAACTGAGCGTAGTTCGATATGGATGGGGCGGCCGGCCGGGATAACCATTTCGTTAGCCGTACTGATACCTAATTGTGGGTATTCGAATTCCCACCACCAACGGTAGCCGATCGCTCGAATTATAAAGGGTTCACTGGCTGATTCTTCGCTAATAGAAACAGAGCTGGCTTCATTGTCGTACCAGCTGCCCATTAAGCTAGCTTCATTGTCTGGCACATCATGCGTGTACCAAATACCTTTCATCGTAGGAACGGCAATGATAACGAGCAGTAGTACGGAAGCTCCAATTAATCCTATTTCTATAAGAGGATTTCCATGGCCTTGGGCAGGGAGTGCGTCGGTTGAATCTTTGGTTTCTCTGAAGCGGATAACCACATATGCGTAGAAGCCTCCGACTGATAAAAATATGAATCCTGTCACCCAAACTGTGAGCATGAACAAATCCAGCTGTGTTTCTGCCACCGGACCTTTCACTGTGAAAGTTGACATCCGGGTATTTAGGTTACACCCGCTCAGAAATAAGAGTGTCAGCGCAGCTGATACTAAGCAGGATAAATTCCTAAATCTTTTTAATAAATAAGTCACAATTTTGGTCTGTTATTTCAACGATTCCTTAATAGCCAATAAAATAGCCTTTTAAGTGGATACAAGTTAATCTTGTAAAAAATAAATAAAAGTTTGGCCGAATCTTAGTTTAAAACCATTGGTAGATGAAGAAATAGACTAATACTCCGGTTACTGAGACATAATACCAGATTGGGAATGTCCAGCGTGCCCAAGCTTTGTGACGCTTTTTTTCACCTTTTATGGCTAAAAATAGAGTTCTCAAGATCAGGGGCAGTATAATGATCGCAAGAATTATATGCGATATAAGCATCGTATAGTAAAAAGACTTCCAAAATCCTTCGCCACCGAAGGGTGTGTGTACGCCTTGAACTAGGTATTTATGTAATAAATAAAAGAAAAGGAAAATTGCTGATACCGTGAAGGCGGAAACCATACAAATGCGGTGTGATTTCTCTTTACCGGACCTTATGAAGTAATAGCCTAAACTCAGTAAGAGGGTGGCGGTGCCATTCAAAACTGCATTAATGGTGGGAAGTGCTTCGGTGAAGGTCATTTTAAATTTTTTAAATAGCTAAAAACGCGTTATCAATTAAGAGCACAATCAGGAGCAGCGGAAGGTAAATAATTGAAGCGAAGAAAAGTCTTTGGGCATTCTGGTTCTTGTTTTCAGAGGACAAGAATTGGTAAGCTTTCATTAAGAAGAGCAGGTTCAGCAAGGCGGCAACGCATAGATAAAAAGCAGAAGCAAAGCCAAGAAAAGTGGGCAATAGGGTCACAATCACTAATAATACAGTGTGGGCAAAGCTGTGCTGTGCGACTACCTTCCCATCAAGGTCATCTTTAGAAAGCATTTTGAAGCCGGCTTTAGCATAATCATCTTTGTACATCCAAGAGAGGGCATAAAAATGAGGCATCTGCCAAAAAAATAAAATAGCAAAAAGCAACCAACCAAGGGTTGAAATAGTACCGGTTGCGGCTGACCAACCAATTAACGGAGGCAGCGCCCCAGGAATAGCTCCGATTAAGGTATTCAATGCGCTGATTTTTTTAAACGGCGTATATACGATCAGATAAGAGCCTATTGTCAGTGAAGCAAGGAGCATTGGTAGCTTCGAATCACCCATGCTGAATAATAAAAATAAGCCACCAATACATAAGCTGATTCCGAAAATGAGTGCTTTTTTAGGTTGGATTTTGAGGGTAGGGATCGGTCTTTCTTTAGTGCGACGCATCAGACCATCAGATTTATATTCCATCCATTGGTTGAGTACGGCTGCACCCCCTGCGCAGAGCCCGATGCCTGTCGCTAGGATTACAAAATAAGCTAAATCAGAGGCGCTGGCTAACGTTTTTGGTGCCATCCAAAAGCCAATTAGGGCGGTGAAGACAGACAAGAAGCTTAATCTTGGTTTTGTCAGTTCGTAATAATCTTGGAAAGTAGCCATTGGAGTTAGTTTGAATGTATCCCTAAATTCATCCCAAGCTTACACTTTATTGAAAATAGGATTTTTAAGTTAAGGATTATTCAGAAGTTTTCTTATAACCTAGAATAAAGGTTGTTCCCCAAATAGTCGCAAGAAGAAAGGCACCTACTAAATGGTGCATCGTTGCAGAGTAAGGATTTTTCACAGTCCAGATGGTTAATGCACCAAGATAAATTTGTATAGAGAGGATTGCACTGATCAAAATGGGGGTTCTGAAGAAAAATTTGTGAACTGCCTTATATTTGAATAGGCGAATGCAATAATAGACCAGAATAATTGTTAGAATCAGTGCGCCTACTCTATGGGCAAAGTGGATGGATATTCCGAAATTCCAAAAGCTTGGGACTAGGCTATGTTGGTTGGCAAGCGGGAATCGGGCAATCGCCAAGCCCGCATCGGCATGGCGCATAATCGCCCCCATTAATATCTGAATGAAGGTCATTAAATATGCGATCCAAGCTAATTGCTTGAGACTTTTGTAAGAGGGCCCCGATGGATGAGTTCCCGAGAAATTGAAAGAGCCACCGATCCATTTTTTGGAGGATGCTAAGGTCAAACTGACCAAAATTGTCAGTACTAGCATCGCTCCACAGGCGTGAGCCACTGCGAAGGTTTGGGCAACTAAGTTATGGTCGGTCTCGGTGTTTAGTTGATCAAAGACGACACGTCCACCACCCAGAAGTCCTTGGAAAACGACAATACCCAAAAGCAATAAAGCTAAATTTCGAACCCATGCACGCTGCTCCTTTATTTGAGTCCAAATCACCAAGCCAATACTGATGAGCCCAATTTGCATACCGAGTAGGCGATGACTGTGTTCGGCGAATTTATCAGATTCAGATAGCCAGCCCTCTGGGTTGATCGAACCATTGGAAAGTGGCCAATCCAAAAAAGCCATTCCAGCTTTTATACTCGTTGTGAATCCCCCTGCAAATAAAAGTAGGGTTATGGACACCAAGGCAAATAAGCAGTAGAAGAATAATCCAGATTTATAGTCGGCTGTGCGCTGAAGGCTCATTATTTTTAAGTTCTAAAATATAAGTTAAGGATTCCTCAGATTCTGCAAGCGGTAAGAAAATTATTTAATAGAATTCTGGGGCTATGGGTTAACCCATTTTCCTTCTTTTTTAATTAAGGCGATCAGCTGGTCAAGTGCTTGAGCTTCCGGTACATTATATTCTACGCAGTCTTTACCGACATAGAGATTAATTTTATCAGGAGCGCCTCCTACATAGCCAAAATCAGCATCGGCCATTTCCCCTGGTCCGTTTACAATACAGCCCATTATAGCAATGGTTACGCCTTTTAAGTGGTCTGTTTTTGATCGAATCGCTTGGGTTACTGATTGAAGATCAAATAAAGTTCGTCCGCAGCTAGGGCAGGCGACGAATTCAGTTTTTGTCATTCGAGTTCGGGTGCCTTGCAGTATGTTATACGCGAGCACGATTGCTTTTTCTAATTCGGGCTCGTTTTCGATGCTGATCATGTCGCCTATCCCGTCGCATAAAAGACTTCCGCTCAGTAAACTCGCCTCCATTAATCGATCGGTGAAGTAATCTTTGGGGTCGATAGAATTATGGTGCGTATTGCGGATCCAAACTGGGCACTTGGGCAAAAAGGATTGAGCGGTCTGCAGTAAAGAACGGTAGCGCCCCACAGCATGGAACTCTTGATGACTGAGTTCCGAGCAGAGGATGAGGTTGGCTCCACCCATTTTTTGAAGGACCGGACCTAATTCGCATTCAAGATCTCCCGCATCAATGTTGAGCGCAAGCAAGTGATTCTTTGATCTGCAATAAGCGATGAGGTTGGTCAGATAATGGGCGTCTGATTTATCGAATTTTTGGCTGAAGATGAGCTTTGAATCTGTCTTAGGGAAATCAGTTAATTCTAAATGCTCTAGATCTATGGCTTCAGATAAGTCTAAGACAAAGAAAGGAACTACGGATTTGAGAGCTTCTTGTAGTTTGAGAAAGTCACTGAGATCTTCGGGTTGGTTTATGGCTAGCATCAAACCTTCAATTTTATTTTCCTTAGCATCAAATTGGCTTTTGCATACGGTTTGAATAATTGATTCGTAATCACTCGTAGGCTTTGGGGACTTAACTATAATTCTGGGAAGATGCTTATGCCCTATGGAAATATCGGTATTGATCTCTAAAGAATCCGATGGATTACGTTTGTAAGAAAAGGGGTCAATTGAGTCAAAAGCTGGGTCATCCTTGCCAGCCTTATGTGTGCCCCAAAGCTTCATTGCTTTTTCCGCTAAAGCTTTTGCAACAGGAACTTCATAGATCGGATCTTCAGTCAGTGATACTCGGATCGTATCACCAATTCCATCATTTAAGAGAGCCCCTATACCGATCGTGCTTTTAATCCTAGCATCTTCACCATCGCCTGCTTCAGTCACCCCTAAATGCAAAGGGTAATTCATCCCAAAAGTCTGCATTCGGCTGACCGCTAAACGATAGGCTTCAATCATCACCTTGGGATTACTCGCCTTCATTGAAAGGCAAAGGTCCCGATAATTATGGCTTTCGGCAATACGGATAAACTCTAAAGCACTCTCAACCATGCCCAGTGGACTATCACCGTAGCGATTCATAATACGGTCAGAAAGCGAGCCGTGATTTGTGCCAATACGCATCGCACGACCGAGCTCTTTGCAGCGCAAAACAATTGGACTGAAAGCCTCATGCAGGCGTTCTAATTCTTCTGCATAAGCTGAATCAGAATACTCCTTAATTAAAAATTTCTTTTTATCTGCATAGTTACCGGGATTGATCCGGACTTTATCAACGTGCTTCGCTGCTTCCATTGCCGCGGAGGGTAAGAAATGAATGTCCGCGACTAAAGGCACGGTGCATTTAGCCTTCCTTAGTTCCTTGGCAATTAAACCCAAGGCTTCCGCAGCTTTCTTGTTGGGGGCGGTGATTCGTATGATCTCACAGCCTGCATCAGCAAGAGCTAAGGTCTGTTTGACAGTCGCTTTAACATCCTGGGTCGGGGTCGTCGTCATCGACTGTATCCGGATTGGATTAGCGCCACCGATCGCAGAATTCCCGATACGAACTTCCCTTGAAACTCGGCGAACCGCGGAATAACGAGAGGGGCAATAAGCTTCTAAAATTTGATCCCCAGTTGCGGGGTTTTTAAAAGTATTTTTCCTTGAGGATGAATTACTGTAATTTTCTGGATCCATGTTTTCGAAGCATCGAATTCACCTAATAAATAAGTTAAGGTTCTTCGGATTGCTCGAGCGTTTGTTCGGGCATTAGATTAATAGTTAATCGTTTTACATCAAAAAAAGTTACATACAGAGCAAAAAATAATAATAAGCTGATGAATGCCATTTGTAGACGCTCCATGATAACTAAAGGCAATGGACGATTTAATAGCTTAGAAACGGTCGCAAAAAGCATATGGCCTCCATCGAGAACCGGAATCGGCAATAAATTGAAAATGGCTAGATTCACATTAATCAGTGCCACAAACCAAATCAAATCAACCCAGCCTCGGCGAGCCATGATGTTCAGCCCATGAACAATCCCGACTGGGCCGCTCATATTTTTAACTTCGACATCGGATTGTGTGTTGAGCACCGCAAATAAGGTTCTTTGCATGGTCTTGGTAAAACCCATGATTTGTGTAAAGGGATCCTCGTAAATGCGTTCCACTTTATAGTCGTAATCATAGGCAAATCCAAAGCGAGGCTCGGTCTCATTGTTTTCAATTTTGACCCTTGGCATGATCGGAATAATGCTTTGAAACTTATCGCGCTCAATCGTAACTTGAATGACCCGATCTCGGTGCTTACTTAGGTAAGTCTTTAAAAATCCACCTGAAATAATAGGTTCCCCATCTAGGGCAATTAACCGATCCCCTTTTTTGAGACCTGCCTTATAGGCGGGCATATTCTCTTCTAACATCAGCACGATCGGCGCGGAGTTCGTGTCTGTTTGTGGGAGCACTCCAATCGCCCTCATTTGCTCGGAAGAAACTAGTTGAGGGTAGGTTATGAAATTTATAATTTGGGCATCCCTTTCCACAGTAATGACTGCACGGGCTTCCCCGGTATCAGTACGGTCAACACCGGTAGCAAGCGTATTGATATAGTCCCACCAATCATTAATCTTCTGACCATCAACTGCGATAATCGTATCTCCTTCTTGAATGCCCGCAACAAAAGCTGGGCTAGGGACAGTGGCTCCATCTGAATTGATAACACTTTCTGTCACCGTTCCAATAGTCGTAGATTTTATGATTTCGCGGCCAGCACCCCACAGGATAATTGTTAATAAAAATGCGAATATTAGATTAAAAACTGCCCCCATAACCGAGACGACCATTTTGTCGGTGTAGGATATTGGTGGCAGAGCGCCGAGTTCTTTTTCGCCGCCTTCAACTCGGCCCATGTCCGCTAATTGAGGCAAGGATACGTAGCCGCCTAAGGGCAATAGTGAGATTCGGAAATCGGTGCCTTTGTGATGCCACCCAAAAATTCTTGGCCCAAAACCAATTGAAAAACGATCGGCGATGAGCCCTCTTTTTTTCGCGGCCCAAAAGTGACCTAATTCATGAACGAAAATTGATACTCCTAGGGCGAGTAGTCCTAAAAATATAAACCAAAAATTGAGTAATAAATGCATGTTTAACCTATATTATATTCGTTCGTTTTTGTGCGTGTCTCTTGGTCTAGTGAGATTAAGGTCTCAAGCGAAAATTGGTTGTCAGTGGTGATGTTCAAAAGTGCATTTTCAATCAATCTGGGGATATCTGTGAATGCTATCGAGCCGTTTAAAAAGCGCTCAACCGCGACTTCATTGGTGGCATTGTAAATGGCTCCGCCATAAGGGCTCATCTTAAGCGCTTCATAGGCGAGTGCGAGGCAAGGGTATCGGTCCAAGTCAGGTGGGTAGAATTCTAGATTTAAACTTTTTTTGAAGTCTAGGGACGGCTGAATCGCAGGTTTTTTGTTGGGGTAATGCAGACAATGTTGGATGGGGAAGGTCATTGATGGCGGCGATAGTTGTGCAAGGATACTGCCGTCTATCCACTCAACGAAAGAGTGCACGATACTTTGCGGATGGATGACCACCTTTAGTTGATCAATGGACAGGTCGAAGAGCCATTTAGCTTCAATCAACTCTAAGCCTTTATTGGCCATAGTGGATGAATCAACGGTGATCTTCTTACCCATCTTCCAATTAGGGTGTTGGGTCGCTTCGTTAGGGGTGAATTTCTTTAGATCCTTAAGCGGTACTTCTCGGCAGGCACCACCCGAAGCCGTTAGGATGATCGATTTTAAATCTTCTTTACGGTAACCTTGGAGGCATTGAAATATGGCATTGTGTTCTGAATCTATTGGCAGCAATTGAATATTATTTTCCTGGGCAGCTTCTAATATAAAAGAGCCCCCTAAAACCAAAGCTTCTTTATTGGCTAAAGCTATATCCATTCCTTGGCCGATCGCACTGAGTGTCGGGGCTAAGGCGCAAGCTCCTGATATTGCCACGACTGCCATGTCCGCTTTTTCGCTGAGGATAAGTTCCTCTAATCCACTATGGCCACCCAGTAGTTTAGTTTCGGCTGGGAAAACTGATTGTCCTTTTATTTCATTAAAGCTTTTAAGATTCGTGATAGCGGCAGTTTTTACCCCGAATTCTTTACAAATTGAGGCGAGTTTTTCCGTGTTTTGATCTGCGCTTACGCCAACTAACTCAAAATCTTCTGGGTAATTCCGAATTACTTTCAGTGTATTTTCACCAATTGAACCAGTTGCACCTAATAAAAATATTCGCTTAGCATTTAACATTATCTAAAAGACAAAAAACTTTAATATCAAATACGCAAGTGGTGCGGTCAAAACGATACTGTCGCATAGATCAAATACCCCTCCCATTCCAGGAATCATTGTACTCGAGTCTTTTTCTCCCGCTTGGCGCTTGAAGGCACTTTCTATTAAATCAGACGCAATGGCTGCAAAGGATAAAGGTATACTCATAAGCATGGCTTTCAACCAAGTCAGTTGCGGGGGTTTTGCCTCGGGGAATATAAGTACCAAGATAAGACCGATAAAAGCAGCAAAAAGTACGCCACCGACAACACCTTCGTTCGTCTTTTTAGGGCTGATAATAGAGAATTTTGTTTTGCCTAAGATTTTGCCAAATAAGTAACCTCCAATATCAGTGGATACCGCAGCGCCCACCACCCAAAAGGTTAAGAATAAACCGCTCCCTACAGAGTTCCCGTATTCGGTGTTTAGATGGAAGATTTTAATTAAAAAGTGGAGCAGGAATGGGATATATATAAATCCAAATAGAGTCGGTAGTAAGCTATCCAATCTTCCGGCTTTAATATCGATTCTAGTGATCATCAAGATCAACAAAAGAAAGCTGATTAGGAAGAGTTCATTGCCTGCTTCAATTGTTCCTAAGTAAAAAGAGCCAAATATTAGAATTGAGCCACAGATTAAACCAAACTGCTTCATCGGTTTTAGGCCGGTCTTTTCAAATAACTGGTAAAGCTCTAGTTGCATAAAGTAGGCAATTATGGCCAAGATAAATACGCCTGCATGCACACCAAATACAAACATGGAGGCGAGGATTGTAAGCCAAATTATAGAGGAGGAAAGGAGTCTTTGGTTCATAGGTGTTGGGTTGTGGATTTTTTTAAATTATTTGCTGCACATTGCCGAAGCGCCTGTTCCGTTTCGAATAGTGCTCCAGGGCGCCTTTAAAGTCAGCTTCCGTAAAGTCAGGCCAATAGACAGGCGTAACGTAGATTTCAGAATAAGCGGATTGTAGGAGGAGGAAGTTGCTCAATCGAAATTCCCCAGAAGTTCTAATAATTAAATCTGGATTGGGTAAATCTCGAGTATAAAGATATTTTTCAATCGTTTCATAATTCAAAGAAGCCACATCAATTTTACCTTCTTTATGCTCTTCGATCAGTGCTTTGAAAGCATCAACAATTTCATTTTTTGAGCTATAGTTTAGGGCAATAGTCAGTGTGATTGCGTCAAAATCTTCAGTCTTTTGTACCATTGATTGAAGTACGTTTTGAGTATCTTTGGGCAGCGCCTCAATGCGACCGATTGTTCGAAGACGCACTTTGTTTTTGATCAAGTTTCTTTCTTCGGATTTTAGAAATTGATTTAGGAGTTTCATTAAGCCATTCACTTCAGCTTCGGGACGAGACCAATTCTCTGAGCTGAAGGCATAGATTGTTAGATATGGGATCTCGTTATCTAAAGCAGATTCAAGAGCTCTTTTCACGGCTTTAACCCCATGTTGGTGTCCTTCAATTCGGCTTAACCCTCTTTCAGTAGCCCATCGGCCATTTCCATCCATGATAATGGCAATATGTTTGGGTAATTCCATCTTAAGAATAATAAATTTATTTAAGGTTAGCGTAATGCTTTTAACTGAGCCATCACCGCTTTTTGAGTATGCAAGCGATTCTCTGCCTGGTCATAGACAATCGAATGCGCACCTTCAATCACTCCTTGGGTTACTTCTTCATTTAAGTGAGCGGGTAGGCAATGCAGGAATAAAGCATCCTTATGGGCATTTTTGAGCAATGCCTCGTTCACTTGATAGTTTTTCATCGTGGCTTTTCTTGCCTCCGCTTCATTTTCATCGCCCATAGATACCCAGACGTCAGTGTAGAGTACGTCGGCATTTTCGGTAGCGGCCATGGCATCATTTGTAAAGGAATGGCGGGCCGTTAAATTAGAATCTTTCAGCGCCTTTAGTACCGAATGTTTAGGCTCAAATCCATCAGGCCCAGCAAGGATTAATTCAAAGTTCAAATAAGCGGCGGCGAGGATCCATGAATTGGCCATGTTGGAGGCAGTGTCACCGAGGAAGACTACTTTTTTACCTTCAAGTGCTTGAAGGTTTACTTCCTTAGGCGAATAACGCTCAAGTATTGAATAAATATCCGTCAGGATTTGGCAAGGGTGGTTGAAGTCAGTCAATCCATTGACGATGGGCATCGTTGCGTGCTCCGCAAATTCCGTCACTACGCTGTGGTCATAAGCGCGGATAACTAGGCCATGTAAATAACGCGATAATACCTTCGCCGTATCTTTGATCGTTTCACCCCGACCGATTTGGGTGCTTTGAGAATTCAGAACAATCGCATTAGCCCCTAATTCTTGTACGCCAACCTCAAAAGAAACGCGAGTACGCGTGCTACTTTTATAAAAGAGTAAACCCCAAGATTCTTGATCTAGAATTTTCGGAGTTTTAAGGCGATGTGTCTTGAGCTCTTCAGTCAGTTTTAGGGTGGCTTGTATTTCCTCGACAGAAAAATCGGTAATTTGTACGAAATGTTTCATTTAAGATAATTAAGTTTGAATTAATAATTAAAGCGCTTTGAAGACAGCCTCCAAAATAGCCACTGATTCAGCTAGATCTGACTCGCTGGAAATTAAAGGCGGTAGAAGTCTTACAGTATGCATGCCTGCAGGGACAATTAAAAGTCCTTTATCTCGGGCCAATTCAACGATTTTCGGTGCGTTATTAACCCCGATTCCAACCATAAATCCTCGGCCTCTAATCGCGGTGATTTGATCAGGGTACTTCGCCTGTAGCTTTCCTAAATTGGAATGCCATGCCTTAGAGAGTTTGCGAACATTCTCTAATAATCCTTCTTCTTCAATGATATCAATTACAGCATTCGCGGCCGCAGAGGCTAGGGGATTGCCACCGAAAGTCGTCCCATGAGAGCCAGGCTGAAATAATTCGCTGTATTGATCAGAAATCCAAATAGCCCCAATAGGGAATCCGCCGCCTAAGCCTTTTGCCATGCCGATAGCATCCGGAAGTATACCACTTTCTTGATAAGCAAAAAAGTCTCCAGTTCTGCCGATACCACATTGAACTTCATCGATCATCAGTAAGCAATTATGCGCTTGGCAGAGTTCCTTAAGTTCCACGAGGAATTTTTTTTCAGAAGGGTGAATGCCCCCTTCACCTTGAATCGATTCAATCATAACCGCAGCCACCTTTGAGTCCATCTGAGCCTTGAAGCTTTCAATATTGTTCAGTTCGGCGTGGCGAAATCCCTTGAGCATCGGCCCAAAGCCTTTCTGTATTTTTTCTTGGGCAGTTGCCGCCATGCAGCCAAAAGTTCGGCCATGGAAAGAATTATGAGCAGTTATGACCTCGTAACACACGCCTTCTTTGCCCTTTGATTTAGATTGTCCATGCAAACGGGCTAGTTTCATGAGCGCTTCATTCGCTTCGGCGCCGCTGTTGCAGAACAGTACGCGCCCCGGACTGGAGGATGTTTCTGTGCTAATTATAGAGACTAATTTATCCGCGAGTGCTTGCTGCCCAGGAATCCCGAATAAGTTACTGCAATGCACTAATTGTTCTAATTGGGTTTGGACTGCTTTAACCCATTTGGGATGCGAATGCCCCAATGCAGTGACCGCGATTCCGCTTGTAAAATCCAAGTAGGCCTTACCAGTATCATCATGAAGCATCACACCATCGCCTTTAACTGCATTAAAGGGGGTGGCTCCATAATTTTTTGCAAGTGATGGGTAGTGCGTCATTTTATTGGAAGGATTCAGCGTTAACAATTTCAGTACCGACACCTTGATCCGTGAAAATTTCTAAAAGTAAACTATGCGCCTGCTCTGCGTGAATTAAATGCACGCGTTTAACACCTTCTAAGAGGGCTAATTTTGCGCTCTCAACTTTGGGGATCATCCCACTGGAAATTATTTCATTTTCAATTAAGCTATCTAATTGATCTTCTTGGATCGACGAGATCAGACTTTCTGGATTTTCGATATCCCGCATCAATCCAGGGACATCGCATAAATAAACCAATCGCCTTGCCTTTAAGGCTGTCGCAATTTTGCAGGCTGCTGAATCCGCATTTGTATTATAGACCGCGCCCTCATCATCGCACGCGAGGGGTGATATAACTGGAATACTACCATTTTGTAGGGCTTTCTTGATGATCTTTGTTTTGACGCTAAAAATTTCTCCGACGTAGCCCAGATCAAAAGGCTTTTCGCCTTCCGATTCAGCTGGGAAAATCTTCTGCTCGCAAAGCAAGATTTCTTTCCCGTCAATTGGGGTTACCTTGGCGCCTTGATCCTGAATATGTTCACAGACATCAGGGTTAATTTTATGATTCAGTACCTGATCAACAACCTTAATCACTTTTTTACTTGAAACTCTTAAGCCATTTTTAAATTCACTTTTAATAGCTTTTTCTTTCAGCTCTTGGGTGATCGCTTTGCCCCCTCCGTGGACTAAAACAACTTGGATTCCGACAGCGTGGAGAAAAGCAATGTCCGAAGCTATTTTCTTTCTTTTACTGGTATCGCTCGAATCCATGAAGGCGCCACCGTACTTAATCACAAATATTGAGCCGCGAAATCTTTGCACGTAAGGAAGGGCTTCCAATAGAACGGAAGCTTTCGTTGTGGCATCTAAGTCTAATCGAGTATTCACGGATTTAAATACTATTCACTTTTGTTAAAATTGACATAAGCCTCGCTCAAATCAGTGGTGATCAGCTGGAAAGCAGAGGTGCCCTGATTTAAATTTAGGGTGATTGTATAATTATCTTTTTCAACAACCGTTTTCCAGTCCGCGCAGTTTTGTTCTAATGCATTTCCTGAAATTAAGGCTGGAATACTATCATAATGAAGGTCGAGCTTATTTATATCCAAGCCAATTCGCGCGTACCCAGCCGCATCCACAACCCGCCCCCAATTAGGATCGGATCCATAGAAGGCGCTTTTGACTAGAAGGGAATTCCCGATAGCCCGTGCGACTTTTTCCGCGTCTTCGGTTGAGCTGCATCCTTGAATGTCTAAGGTGACAACCTTGGTAATTTTCTCGCCATCGCTGACAATTTTCCGGGCAAGGTCATCGCATACCTCAAAAATAGCTTCTTCAAAAGCCTCGAGTAAGTCTGGGTCGCTTTCTGGATTGAGTTTAGAGTGTCCATTCGCCAGCAGAATCACGCTGTCATTTGTGCTCATGTCACCATCAATCGAAATACAGTTGAAGGTCTTATCGCAGGCCTTTTTCAGACCATTTTGTAGGCATGTATGACTGACATCTAGGTCGGTCACTAAAAAAGCTAACATCGTAGCCATATTCGGCTCAATCATGCCCGCACCTTTGGCAATGCCGGAGAGTGTTAGGACTTGTCCTTTATAGTCTATGTTGACGGTGGCTGATTTTTCAAAGGTATCTGAGGTCAAAATTGCCTTAGAGACTGCTTCTGAATTTTCCTGACTGCTATCAAGCTGTTTCGAGCAGGATGCGATACCTTCAATAATCTTATTGATGGGCATTTTTCTACCAATTCTGCCGGTTGAACATACAAAAAAGGGATGTCCAATATCCGTACTGACCTGAGCGCTCGTTGACATTTCTCTAGCATCAGTGATTCCTGCTTCTCCGGTACAGGCATTTGCGTTGCCGCTATTAACGACGATCCCACCAATGTTTTCTGAACTTTTTTCCAGAACAGTTTTACACAAATCTACGGGAGCCGCTGTCACATCATTTTGAGTGAAGACAGCACCGGCTTTCAAGGCTTGGTTTGCTTCGCCCACAATCAGCGCTAAATCAAGTTGTCCTGATTGATTATCTCTTATGTCCGAGGCAGTTGCTGAGAAAAGATAGCCCGGACAATCATAGAGTCCCTTGGATTGATCAAGTTTTGTGACTTTAATTTTTGAATTCATGGTCGTGAATCAAGTAAGGCTATAAAAGACCGGTTGTTTCTGGGAATCCAAATTTCTTGTTGAATATTTGCACCGCTTGACCACCCGCACCTTTGATTAAGTTATCAATCGTTGACGTGATAATTAGGTTATCGGTTGTCGAATCATGAACTGCGGAAATATCAATCCGATTGGAGCCTACAACATC
>TARA_B100001093_G_scaffold182886_1_pt1 | contig 15133 bp, 15 predicted proteins | sample TARA_B100001093 | Tara Oceans TARA_B100001093 (sample SAMEA2623116) | marine metagenome | biome: marine biome (ENVO:00000447); feature: surface water layer (ENVO:00002042); material: "saline water (ENVO:00002010), including plankton (ENVO:xxxxxxxx)" | depth 5 m
CAAGCCATAATTCCCCCTTCGAGGTTATACAGAAATGAACCGTCATAGCCGGCTTGGATAAGGTACATCGCTGCCATTTGAGAACGCATACCACTGCGGCATAGAACGACAACTTCCCGGTCTTTCGGTATTGATTCGGCCATAGAAACGACCGACTCATGTTCAATTTGTAAATCACTCGAGGCGGCACGTGCTTGCTCATATTCAGCATCAGAACGGACATCAAGAATAAACGGAGACCAACCGGTATCTCTTCGCTTGATGAACTCATTCATGGAGATCGAGTTAAACATCAAATCATTGCCGGAAGTATCTCCTTCATCAATATCACCCATTCCAGTGAGTCGCATGCACCAGTCATCATCATCGAACATTGCTATACTTCGAGACAGATCACGTACTTTTTCTCGTTCTAAATTATGTGAGAAACGTAGCGTTTGGAAATCCATCGACTCTGCATCATAAAGAAGCAAGCGCCCATTGAGTACTTTACCTAATTTGAGAATAATCTTGATGGCCTCATTCGCCTGAAGAGAACCGATTACTCCGGGCAACACTCCGAGTACTCCTCCTTCCTCACAGGAAGGTACGGATTGAGGTGGAGGAACTTCTGAAAACAAATCTCGATAGCACGGACCTTGCTGGAAGTTAAACACGCTAACCTGCCCTTCAAAACGATATATAGAACCATACACCCAAGGGATATTTTGCAGATAACAAGCGTCATCAAGAAGATATCGAGTCGGAAGATTGTCGGTTCCGTCAACGACGACATCCCATCCTTCGGCAAGAATAGATTCTACATTTTCCGGATCTAAGCGTACACTGTATGCAGAAACTTTCAGGCCCGGATTGAGTTCGAGAAGACGATTACGCGCTGATTCAACCTTCGTTTGGCCAACAGTAGCAGTGGAATGAATCACTTGTCTTTGAAGATTAGAAAGATCTACGCAGTCATCATCTACAATGCCAATATGACCTATTCCAGCGGCGGCCAAATAGAGGAGAACCGGACTTCCTAGGCCACCGGCACCAACGACAAGAACACTTGACTGATTCAGAAGTCGTTGACCTTCAAGCCCAACTTGGGGCAAGGATATGTGGCGAGCGTAACGCTGAACATCGATATCCACAAGCTATCCCAAACCGTCCAAGCACGACTCGGACATAAACTCATTGAGGGTTCAATGTTGGTCTTCTAGCCACTTTTCAACGTCCATTGCTGCTTGGCATCCCATGCCTGCTGCAGTAATCGCTTGCTTGTATCGGGTATCAACAACATCTCCGGCAGCAAATACGCCTTCTACAGAAGTCATTGTGTGGTGTTTATGCAGTATGTAACCTTCTTCATCAACTTCAACTTGACCACCGAGGAATCCAGTAATCGGTTTGTGACCGATGGCAATGAATGCTCCCGTCACGCTAATATTTTCAGTTTCACCATTGCGAGGGTCTTCTAAAACCGCTCCAGTTAAGCCCTTTTCATCTGAAAGCCATTCCTTGACTTGGCGAAAGGTTTTGATCTCGATTTTCTCGTTGTTGAGGGCTCGCTCATACATGATGGTCGAAGCTCTGAACACATCTCTCCGGTGAACAAGGGTTACTTTGGAAGCAAATCTGGTCAAAAAAGTAGCCTCTTCGCACGCTGAATCGCCACCACCTATGACCATGACTTCTTCATCTCTAAAGAAAGCACCATCACAAGTAGCGCAGGTTGAAATTCCACGCCCTTTCTGTTCTTCTTCACCTGGAGCATTCAACCAAATGGATTCTGCGCCTGTTGAAACGATAATTGCTTGGGTAAGGAAAGTCTCACCTTCTACAACCACTTTGTATGGTTTTTCAGAGAGGTCAACAGATTCTACATTTTGGTCTCTCACTTCAAGTCCGAAACGTTCTGCTTGCTCTCTCAGTTCCATCATCATTTCTGGACCTCCAATGCCCTTCGGATAGCCCGGGAAGTTCTCAATGTCGGAAGTAAGCATCAACTGACCACCAGACATGTAGCCTGCGAACATCATTGGCTCGAGCATTGCGCGTGCTGCATAGAGGCCAGCAGTATATCCTGCAGGACCTGAACCGATGATGATGACATTGTGAACTGTTGACATGAAAATGAATCCCCTACGAACTTCTTACGGGGGGATTCACCACTTGAACATTGACATCAGAACATTAGGGCGCATCTTGCGTTTTTTTGCGACCCTTGATTCGTTTGAACAACCAACGAGAAAATACCATTGACAGCAAGAGGAAACCGACCGAAACATACCACGGTGCGTCTGCAGATGTTGACAGGAAATAAGTGACTGCAAGGATGCCTACACCATAGAAGGCTCTGAAAATAGAAAAAGCTACAAAGGAACGAAATACCGGATTTTCCCGTAATTTCTGAAACTTTGATTCACTCATAGAAGCACCTTGCTCGTGTCATCTTAGCATCGAAGAGATTGCTGCAACTGCGGCACGAGCATGCGGTTCCAATCGAGGCCCGATATGCTCGGGTTCTGCACCAGGTCCAATGATTCCCAAACCAACTGGTTTTTCATGAACCAATTGTAATTCAATAATGGATTTGATGACTGCTTGACCCATAGCGAGTCCATGCTGTGTCTGGCCTTTTTCGATGATACCCAGACATGCAACACCCTCTATTCCATCATCCGCTAATAGACGATCGACTGCAAGCGGTACTTCCATAGCACCTGGAACCCATACAACGTCAACGACTTCAAGTTCATGCTGTACAGATTCTTGTCGTGCATAATCAAGCATTTGTTCGATAAGATCGCGATGGAACGAACCGCATACGAGGGCAATATTTGGCATTTCATTAACTCCTTTTTTCTTCAAGAACACGCTCGACCGTAGCAACAATGGTTTGTGTCGTTGAATCGATTTCAAGGTTGACTGCATCTCCAACCTCTTTGCTAAGCAACGTCGTTAAACGAAGTGTTTCAGGAATAATGTGCAGAGAAAACACCCCCTCTCGAACTTCACCGACGGTGAGAGAAATGCCATCTACAGCGATGTATCCTTTCTCCATAACGTATTTTCGAATATCCTCAGGAATGCGGATTGTAAAATCAAATCCTTCACCACGTTTGGTCTTTGAATGAACAATTCCGGTTGCCATAATGTGTCCAGAAAGTAAATGCCCGCCGATTTCATCACCGAATTTCAACGAACGTTCAATATTGACTTGCTGTCCAACGGTAAGTTGACCAAGCGTGGTGCGAGTTAGCGTTTCGGTAATTACATCAAAACATACCTTTTGACCTTGTATAGAGACTGCAGTAAGGCAAACGCCGTCGACTGAAACGCTTGCACCCGTGTTCAAGTCTTGAGTATTGGGCAAGTCGATTGTTAACGTGTGTATGGCTTCTTTAGATTCAATCTGAAGAATGGAACCGGTCCCTTGAACAATACCTGTAAACATCAAGCATCACTCTCCTTAGACTGCGAAGAAAGTTGAAGAATACGCGCAATAATTTTACGCGTTCCGTCTAAATCATCAGAAAGGCCTTCAACGCGAATAACTTGAATGTGCCCATACCCAAGTTGCTCCAGTTTGGAACGTATTCGGTCTTCTGCATGTTCTTGGTCATACCCCAACGCAATAACATCAGGTTTTACTTTGGGCAAAATGTCGAAGATAGGTACTTCTGGAGGGTTACCAATGATGGCGCTATCTACGGGTTTCAACCCTTCAACCATTCTTCGGCGCAAATCTTGGCCAGTCACAGGTTCATGCTTGCGCATTCGAACTGTATCGTCATGAGCTACAACAACAGTGAGTGCGTCGCCAAGCGATTTGGCCTGCTCTAAATAATGCAAATGGCCCGCATGAAGAAGATCAAAAACTCCGACCGCCATGACTCGCTTCATGTGCTCACCTGTTGATGTGAAAGTATAGTCCCTCAAGGTTTTACCGGCATGAATTATGCATGCTTTCAAGAATTCAGCGCGTCAATCAGTTGAGCACCTGTTAGAAAAGGGATATCGCGTTGTTTCGCCCATTGCCGAGCATCGTCGACTGAAAGGGCATAATCACCATCGCTTTGCAGCATTTCCGCCCCAATAACAACAGGCGTCATGCCGGCAAGACGAGAAAGTCCAACAGCCAGTTCAGTGTGTCCTTGCCTTCTTGATAATCCGCCTTCAGTCTCACGACAAACAGGTATGTGGCCTGGAGTTCGAAACTCTTTTCCTAACGCCTCTTGAGCATCCATTCCAGAAATTCCCGCTTCTGTTAATTCTGCGGACAGTAAAGCAAATCTTTGCGTTGTGAGGGCTCGGTCGTGGTCAGTGATGCCAGTGTATGTTTCACGGTGATTCAATGAAAGAGTAAACGCTGAGCGAGCGTCGTATCGCAAATCATTGGTCACCAGATGATTGAGAACTGGGAATTGTTCGGTGAGTGAGTTCTGTGTATGGAGGTCTTGAAGGAAAGGTAGGGAAAATAATTCTCCAATTTCATGACCGATTGCAAGGAATAAAAGTCCACCACAATCCATCCGAAGTTGTCGCATTGTAGCCGGTCCGGCATGTTGAGCTGGGAACAGTAAATCGGTCTCTCCTTCCCTTTTCTCAGAGTCAAATAAGCACACTGGCATCCCATTTTGAAAGGCACTAATTGCAGCCTTAACTTGTTCGTCCATGTTACTCCCCCGTTACGGGAGTTCATCAAGGGTCGTATGCAATAACCTTACGATGGACTCTGGAAAAAAAGGAATTTTGCCGGACAGCCAAGCGAAAGGGGTTATCATAGGAAGACCCTTGGGTTGTTCCTGCGGGGATGTGAATTATGCCAATTAAACTCGGACCTGCAGGTGTGCCCTTGTCGTGTAAAGGTCGTACTATCGTCGAAGGAATGGACGATATTATCTCTCTTGGACTTGAAACAATGGAAGTCCAAACAGTGCGCATGGTCGCTCCTCAACATTTTGAGCAATACTGGCAAGCCGGCGTCTTGGCGAACAAAACTGAATTTGAGATGAATATCCACGGACCCTACTATTCAGAACTGCTCGGGAATCGAGTTGAACGTGGTCGTTCAATGACCAAAATTGAAACAACTTTGCAGGCTGCACGAACGATAAACGCACGACACATCACACTACACGCCGGGCATTATGGCGGTATGCATCCTGGAAGCGCAGCGAATGAACAAGTTGCAAATGTTTTTGCTGGAATCGTCGACCGTGTTCATGAAATCTGGCATGATGATGAAGATGAGTTCCCCGTATTCCCATGGATTAAAGATGGAACTCCATCGAAGATTGGTGTTGAAACATCGGGTCGTCAAGAATTGTGGGGCAGTTTAGAAGAAGTGTTGGAAGTTGTTAACCACGTTGAAGGTACGATTCCAGTACTCAACATCGCACACATTCACGCCCGAGGTCATGGAAAAATGCGAACCTCTGAAGACTACGGTGAACTGTTTGACGAAGTGCGAGAAACAATCGGAACAAAGGAATTTTATTGCCACTTCTCTGGTGTTGAGCACCGTTCTGGTAACGCTATGCATTACACTCAAATCAAGAAGTCAGATCTCAACTTTGAGCCACTCGCTGAGTTCATTGTCGAAGACGGTGGCTGGTTGGACATTACCCTCATTTCGGATTCTCCACTCTTGGAGCACGATGCAATGTATATGTTGCAAAGCATCGAAAAATCTCGGCATCGTCAACTTGAACGCAAAGCACGTGAAGACCGTCGCAGAGCACTTGCTGCACAAACCGGAACGACACCTGCTGCATTGGCTGCTCGGGAACAAGAGCAAGCAAAACTTCGAGAAAAAGTCGCTGAGCAAGAAACAAAAGAAGAGCCTGTCGAAGAAAAGCCCGTTGAAAAAGCACCTGCCAAGAAAAAGGCACCTGCTAAAAAATCAGCAGCGAAGAAAAAGGCATCTGCCAAGAAGGCAGAAGAAGACAACAGTGTTTTCGACCTCGATGAAGAGGACGATGATGACCTCTTTTGAGTTTGATAGCATTGTTTACCTTTCAAAAACGCATCAACATACCATCTTGTAGTGGCAATTAAGATAAGTGAAGTGGACAGCGTATCGCTTGTTCTCTATGGCACACATTGCGATTTTAGGTTTAGGAAATTGGGGCACTGCGATTGCTCGTATGTGGCTAGCAGACAACCACAATGTCAAGGGTTGGACCATTGAACAAGAAGTCTATGAATCAATCACTATGGATTCTGTCAATGCAAAGTATCTCCCAAACCATCCAGTAGAGGGGCTTGAAGCGACTATGCATATTGAAGAAGCCTTGGAAGGAGTCGAAATCATCGTTTTAGCAGTCCCCTCTTCGGTCATTCTCAGTGTTGTTGACCAAATCATACCCCACCTTCGGCCCGGCCATGTCTTGCTGGATTTGGCAAAGGGTTTGGCTGATGGAAATAAGCTCATTTCCGAAGCAATTCAACAAAAGTTGAACGATGCAGGCAAAAACAACACTTTGGCTGTCGTAACCGGTCCAACCATTGCTCCAGAAGCCGCTGGTGGAGTGATGACCACTGCCCTTGTCGCCAGTGAGGATGTATCAGTGGCGCAAAAACTCGCGACGACATTGACAACTCAAACCTTCATTTTACATCCTGCAGCAGACCCAGGAGGTGCTGAATTGTGGGGGGCGTTCAAAAATGTCGTCGCACTTGCATGCGGGCTGGTTGATGGATTGAAACAAATCGGAACACTGGGAGGAGACAATCTCAAAGCAGCAATTTTCATGGCTGGATTCAAGGAAGGTTGCCTTCTTTTGCCTCAATTAGGAGCAAAGGCAGAGGTTGCCTTTGGACCTGCAGGACTAGGCGATTTGTACGTTACCGCAACCTCTCCCCACGGGAGAAACAGATCGATGGGGGAGAAATTAGGGACAGGACTCACTTTAGAACAAGCGCTCAAAGAAATGCACATGGTTGCAGAGGGTGTTCGTGCTGCTCGAATGTTTGGAGAACGTGCGGAAGATTTTGGAATTGAAATCCCGTTCACAAAGGCGCTCAACACTCTGCTTGACGGTTACATAGATGCAGAAGAGTGCTGCAGAAGAATGGTCGCCATTCAATGAGTCCTCAGGATTTCTACTGAAATTGAAGCGGTGCTGTTTTGAGGGTAGTCGCCCTGCGTTGTTCATGGCGGAGGAATTAACTGAACTTGAGGCACGAATCTTTGAATGGATTCGACAATCAGATTTTGAAACCGTCGCTTGGTCTACGCCAAAAGCTGCAAAGTCATTCAAAGTCAAGGAAGACGTTGTCTATGAAGCAGTCGCAGCATTAACTCGTAAAGTCCCTGACCGCATTCAAGTGTATTACAAGGATGGGTCATTGCATATCGCCGCTGAGTGAATCGTCTCAAGATTCTTCTTCAGCGACTGAACCATGATGAATATCAGCAGCATAGTTCCCCGGTAGCAGGACAGTAAACCATGAAGGCCTTCGTACGTCACCTTGGTCGTTGACGAAAGAGCGAATTGCCATTGAAAGAAGATCGATGATAACAACGACCACAAAGATGATGATAAGTAAGGCAAAGACTCTGCTATACATCAAAAGTTTCAGGTAATTGTTGATGAAATGTCCAATCCCGCCAGCACCTACAATACCAATGACCGAACCATGCCGAACATTGTATTCAAACATGAACATCATCTGACTGAGAAGGTGATTCCCGGTTTGAGGAATCACCACATTTGTGAAAATTTCAGGGTGAGAAAGTCCGGTTGCTCTACTGGCTTCCAGCGGAGCGCTTTCCATGCCCTCTATGGCTTCATATTGCAATTTTCCAAGATATCCAATGGTATAGAAGGTCATTGCTAAGACTCCTGCAAGCGGACCTAAGCCAACCACGATTACAAAGAGAATCGCCCAAATGAGACTTGGGAGACTTCGCATTGCTGAAAGAATAATTCGAACCAAAATGGAAAGCCAGGTTGGGGAGAGGTTGCGTGCAGCAAGTGAAGAGAGAAGAATTGCCCCGATGAATCCGAAAACAGTTGCAACAAAAGCAATCTTGATGGTTTCAAGCATACCAATATAGGCAGTTGAGCAGAAAAATTCTATGTCTTGTTCACAGACGGGGTAAGAACGAGCCTCGATTACCTTCCAATCAGGTGGTAAACTTTCGCTCAAGAAAATCTTGACATTCGTCCATCCACCGGATAACCGACCCCAATCGCCATCAATCATGCCGTTGGTAACCAGAAGGGCAAGACCAGTAAGAGCAGTCAGTATGATTAGAATTTGAAAGCTTTTCAACACTTGGAGAAAACCTCGAAAGGTATCAACTGGATTTTCAGAATCACTCATCCCCAATCACCTCTTCTGTAATTTTCCCATCAGAAACCATCCAAATTCTATTCGCCAGTTTCTTTGCTCGCTGAAAATTGTGTTCAACCATGACCAGAGAACTGCCTTGTTTTATAAGGTTCATAATCGCTTGAATAACAATTTCGACGTTCTCCTCATCCAATTCGCTCAAGAACTCATCGGCGATAATGAGGGAGGGCGACTGCGCCAAGGTTCGGGCAGTGGCAACACGGCGTTGTTGACCCCCCGAGAGACGGCGAACAGGCTCATATCGCTTTTCGGTGAGTTGTACCGCCTTCATCGAATCCCACACTGTTGTCTGCTTTTCAAAATTGAGAGTCCACTGAGAAATGATGGTTAGAATCAAAACGACAAGAGCGCTAAAGGGGAGGAAAATGGTACTGAAAGGCATTTGGAAAAAAGAACCTGCTAATGAAGACAAAAAAGCCACAATGGCTGTGGTTCGGAAAAAAGAAAGTTGTTGAAGGATCTTTGAGGAGGACATTGCACCCAAGGCAATGTTGTGTTCAACACTCGCGTGGCGTACAAGCCCTAACTTCTGTGGGATATAACCCAGCCCACCTCGCTTTTCGACATTCATTATCGTTTTTCCACCAAGTGGTCGAACAAGGCCACTAATTGTTCGCAGTAGCGTTGTCTTACCAATTCCAGATGGGCCAACAATTGCAATCACTTCACCGGGTTTGATACTCAAATTAATTTCTTCAATGAGAGGGGTCGAGTACCCAACAGAGAGACCTTGAAGTTCGAGGAGCGTCTGATCCATTGAATACACCCCGCTAAGCAGACTTCGGTAATTCTAACTCAAAATCCATATTTTATTACTCTGTCCTAAGGAAATCCACTCACTCAATCAAGATTCATCCTTAGGAATATTCGCACGTGCTTTCTTGATGAGTTTGACAATTTCTACTCGTAAATCTGATGCAGTAATCGCTTTGCCGAATGAAGAATACACGAGGCGATCAGGCTCATAGGTTTGCATGAGAATACCTCGCGGCTCGATATCCAGTAATTCTACGCGCTCGGGTACGAATGAATAAGCGCCCTCGCAAAGGGTAATCATTGAGTCTTCATGGTCTTCATTCATGTGTTCAATTGAAGATTGCTTGATTTCATCCAATTCCGAATCTTTTTCAATTTCCATTTCATCACCCTCAATCCAACAAATCCGGCCAAATCCGGCGATATATCGAACTTTCAAGATAGATTCCATTTTCCAAAAAGAAAAATTGTGTACTTTCAGATAGCGGTCAGCATGCGGAACTCGTTCAGAATACCGGGCCAAAAGAATGTCTTCCTCTTCTGTAGTAACTTGGATGCAGTCCCGCAGATGCTCCTCCGAGAACTTGTCTTTATTCCTCGGTGAAGCAATTCTTTTCATGTTTCCAACGAGGCTTGCGCGCCAACTTGTTTGAGGGTCGCCTTGAGATTCAGGATTGCGAATAAACAAATTCATTTTATTGGACGTGAGCAGATTTTTGGTGTGTGCTGCAATCTCGGCGATAAGGATGTATGGTTTTCCATCTGAATCAACCGCAAACGGTGCGACCGAACCAATTGGGAAGCCTTCAATTCCGTCGACCTGAGAAATTGTAGAAAGGGTCGCAAAGTGTACATCTTCCAGCCATTGATGTACGTCTTGTGCAGGCTCGCTTTGTGAACGAGCGTTTTTTTCTGCTGCCTTATTGGATTCGTCCTTTTCATCACTCATAGTATTCACCCATTTTTCTCTCGTATTTCATCTTCAATAAGAATGCGCATTGGTTGATTTCCCTTCGAAGGAATAATCTGACTGCTCACACCGAACACAGCAGCTATATTTTCAGAGGTAAGAACATCTGAAGGAGGGCCATTTGAAACGATTTTACCTTCGTGTAACAAAAGAATCCTATCAGCGTATTTCGCAGCAATATTGATGTCATGAATGGCGATGAGTGCAGATTTTTCAGCGCTTTGAGAAATCATCTCAGCAATGCTTTTCATTGTCCCAATTTGATTTTTGAGGTCAAGGTCACTTGTTGGCTCATCCATCAGGATGAGATTTGCATCTTGAGCAATTGCTTTAGCAATAATGACTCGCTGTCGCTCGCCGCCAGAGAGTTGGTCGAATCGACGGAATGCAAATTCTTCAAGTGATAAAAATTGGAGGGTTTCTGAAACGATCTTCTGGTCACGGCTGCTGACTCGCCAGCTGATGTGTGGCCTTCGGCCAAGCAGTACGACATCAAAGACATCAATTCCGAAACTGGCACGGACAGATTGGGGGACATAGGACATGAGTTTGGACAATTCTATCAAATTTAGTGATTGAAGGTCTTTTGAAAAAAACTCAACCGAACCGGAATCCATCTTGATAATTCGGTTGATGCATTTAATCAGCGTTGATTTGCCAGCCCCGTTAACTCCAAGAATAGCAACAATTTCACTTGGTTGGATTGTGAAATTAATCCCCTTAAGGACTTCATTTTCCCCCCAGCTAAACGAGAGGTCTTCAACCGAGAGAAGATCTGTCAAAATTTACCCCCCGATTTCTTCAACAATAAATACATGAAAAATGGACCACCTATCACCGACAGCATGATTCCAACTGGAATCACAACTGGAGCAAAGAGCGTTCGACCAACCGTATCAGCAAAAAGCATGAGAAAACTACCCAGAACTGCACTACAGGGTATTAATTTACGGAAATCATTTCCAACAAATATTCTGCTCATGTGAGGTGCTGCAAGTCCGACAAAACCAATCAACCCAGTGAATGCGATGACAATCGAAGTCATTAAGGCTGAAAGAATGAGAATATTTTTTCTCGTTTTTACCGGGTCTACTCCGGTAGAAATGGCAAATTCATCCCCACCCATTGACAATGCATTAAGGTCCCAAGCCCAAGATAAAGCGGTGGGCAAAAGAAGAACCAAAATCATTGAAACAAGGATAGCATTTTCTAACGTTGGTCGAGATAGACTTCCAAAAGACCAATGAGCTAATGCAGAAAGTTGTGCATCGGTAGCAAAGTATTGCAAAGTGGAAACAATTGCGCCAGAAATAAAGGTAATAGCAATTCCAACTAAAATGTAAGACTCGGGAGAAATAGAACGCATGTTTCCAAGTTGGATAATGATAAAGACGACAATTAAGGAAAACAAAAAGGCGTTGAGCACAATCGTCAAATCAGAATTGTCGATAATTGTCCAATCGAGAACAATCGCTAATGCCGCCCCTAATGCAGCACCTGATGCCACACCCAATGTGAGTGGAGATACAAGTGGATTTCCAAGCGCCCCTTGCATCAGCGCTCCAGCAGTTGCTAGAGCTGTGCCACCCACTATGGCCATTAGAATACGTGGAAAACGCAGATCCCAAATGATGGCATTTTGAACGTTCGAACCTTCATCGAGTCCAAGAATAATCTTCAGAGTAGACCAAAATCCAAGATGGGAAGAGGAACCTGTTCCCATCGAATAGACTGCAAAAAGCAACGTGAGAATACTGATTAAGACAATCCAAAGTATGTGCCTTTTCGACTTTTCGAGGTACTGTGTGGAAAGGTCGCTCAGGGTAATCATTCTCCTTCAAAAACGCATGTGAATTTTCCTATCTTTGTTTGCCCGTGGTATGTTTCAAAGTAATCAACGAGATATGCCTCTGTATCAAGATCAGAAAACAAGTGTGGATGCAGATATTGTGCGAGAGTTGGTAATCCAAAAATCATCATTGGTCCTGCAAATTCCCCCGAAAAAATGAGCATACGTTCATCGATGACAGCTTGGACCTCATTGAATCCTGGCCGTTCTGAAATGAATTGCATATGTGTTTGGCATTTATCTGAGTCATCGTAACTGTTGAATCCAATATCAAAGGTTATTCCGTCAAACATGAGTACATCCGGATTGACATCTAAAATCGCTTCCATATCGACATGAGTCGTATGTCCGGGCAAATGTTTGAACACATTATCGCCTCCTGCTTTTTCAATCAGATCAGTCCATTGTGAAGTGCCTGTGAGCACCACAGGGTCTCGAGTCAAAGAAGCGTGATGTTCCATGACTACTTTCGGGCGTTCTGATTCATTAACGGCTGAAATTCGGTTTTCTACTTCAAGTTCAATAGCATCAAACTCTTCAAACAACGCATCGGCCTCATCCTGCTTGTCGAACAACATTGCGAGTACGTTTATTTCGGCTCGCAAAGAATCATATTTGTAGAAATCAAGCCCGATTACCTTGATTCCAACCGGGTCTAGTTTCTCCCGAATGGCGTTGGTATCAACCATCCCATTCGTTGCAAAAACGATGTAAACGTCAGGATTGACATCGAGCAATGCTTCGAAATCAATTTCAGAATGGGCGGATTGCTGAATTAGGGGCGTATCAACAAATTCTGGCCAAATTGCCTCATCGTAGAAATCACCAGAAACACCGGATACGACGGACAAATTAACATCAAGCATACGCAAGACTGATGCAGCATAAGTGTTGGTAATAGCTACGCGAATCGGTGATGACTCGAATGAATGCGTAATTCCGTTTGAATCCAATACCTCGATTCCATTCTCAAAAGATTCTTCCTCCGTATCTATTGAAGAGTAATAATAAATTCCAAATGAAAATAAAAGAATCATTGAGACTTGAAAAATAGCAATGTTTCGCTTTGAATACAATGTATCACCTCATTCTTCCCTCTGACTTCGAGTAAGACTCCACCCGAACAAGCAAATCAATACGACCGTCAAAAGAATGGGTATAAACCGAGATGGACTGGTTGATGTGTCTGCTTGCAGATCCCCATCCGAATCTAAATCTGCTTCTACGGTGACGAATACCGATGCCGAATAATCGGATATTTTGCCGTCTGAAGAGCCGGTTCGAACGCGCAGACGATTGAGTCCGGATTCTAAATCATCGAGATCAACACTCGAAGATGTGCCATTATAATGCTCCGATGTTCCTCCTAAATCGTTTTGCAGCCACATCGAATACCAAATCGCATCTTCATGCGGAGACCAAGAAACAGTCACCGTTTCACCTTGAGCGATTGAGGTTTTTGATACTGTGACTACTGGCATGGTAATGACTTCAAGAACATTCAAAACAATCTCACTTGCTTGAGTTTGGAAATTATTTGGCATATTCGCAAGAATCTGATAGGTGTAAATGCCGTCCAACTGGTCTACAATGTCAAAACTCGTGTTGTCTCCTTCATAGAGCACTGTATCGCCATCGCCTTCAAGCAGCGTATAGGAGAGCGCACCTTGGAAATCAGCCCATTCAAGTGTGTAGTCTGAAGTAGAGATATTACCTGCTTCATTAAGGAACTGAGGAGCAGTAGGAACGTCGAAAGATGTTAACTCATAGATCACCTGTTCAGAATGGGAACCAGGTAGCCGATCAATTTTCTTTACGAAATTACGAACAGTATCACTGTACCAAAGTTCCCACGAAACAATCCCGTCGTTCAAATCAATAATTGAGTAATGCGTTGTTTGAAAGGTCCCAGCTGGAGTTGTTACTTCTTCATAACTTCGAGTTACTCGATTCGTTGTGTCATCGTATCCATTTGGATGACCTGGGACTCCAATGACATTTGTTCTGTTAAAGTGTAGATCAAATTCATCCAATGAGGAGAAAAGAGATGTCGAATTGGTAGAATTCGATTCAGTAAAGTCCCATCCGAGTGTGCCCTCTTGGAAGTAGGAGGATTCAAACGGTGCATCTCTCCAATAGGTTTGGATAGGTAGGAGATTGGTTGTATCATACCACCTGTATGATTTTTCACCTTCAAGTTCAGTATCGTACTTGTGTCGAGTTTTGAATACTGTTTGCTCTGTTCCAAATGCGTCGACAACGGTTTCTTTTTCCAGTGCAGTAATGGTGACATTTTGTTCATGCATCGGCATGTAGGTCAATTTGTAATCCCAAGACATGCCTACGGACCACAAATCGTCACCTGTTTCATCTCCAAGGACAATCAGAAGAAGGGAATCTGGGCTTTCTGTCGAACCGTTCGGATTAAACGAGACCAATGTGAATTCATAGCTTCCCTGTGATTCTGGTGTAAATTCGTAATACGTGTTCACACCCGTATACAGCAATTCTCCATCGTTGTAGAGGTGATACGAGTTCGTGAGGTTTCCAGCAATCCATTCGATGGCGTAAGGTTCCATTCCAATCGTCGTTTCAGATTCAACAAACTGCGCAGGACCAGGATATTCAAACGATTGTGTGGCAGTGAAATTCATCCAACCCGAAGAAGGAGAAATGGTAACGTTGTGAGGGGAGAGGGGTTCATCACCACTCTTCTCAAAAGTGAAAGTGTGGCTTGAATCAAATGGTAAATTCTCGAAAAGATAGAACCCCTCAGAATTTGTGACAACTTGATTGGCGCCACTGGTGATGGTCGTGTCAGTAAGAGGAAGACCATCTGTCCCATACACATACCCGTAAAGGCTAGAGGTGTTTTGTCGTATGACAAAGTGATTAGGCATCATGTCATCAACGCCATTACCTGAATTCATCCGAAAGTGGAGATATTGTGCATCTTCTTCTGCACCGTCAAATACAGTTCTGAGCGTGTAATATTGCCCCATAGGATTCAAGTCAAACTCAAGAAGAGGACTGCTAAAATCAACCTGTTGCCCGGTTTCAAGAAGCGTCACCGATACATCGGAACTATCGTGTTCAAGCGAGTTTCCATCAGAATCTTCGAACTGCATCGTAATCCAGTTGCTTCCTTCTATCCAGTCAAGTGTAAGATCACTGTCCATGTAGAGCGCTCTATACGAAACTGTGTGTCC
>TARA_B100001093_G_scaffold54729_1_pt1 | contig 15128 bp, 13 predicted proteins | sample TARA_B100001093 | Tara Oceans TARA_B100001093 (sample SAMEA2623116) | marine metagenome | biome: marine biome (ENVO:00000447); feature: surface water layer (ENVO:00002042); material: "saline water (ENVO:00002010), including plankton (ENVO:xxxxxxxx)" | depth 5 m
GTTGATGACGATCTGAGCCAGTCCATATTTGGTTTGGAGGCCTCACGGCGGCTAAGAAACGGAATGACTTTAGATTTCAATTACTTACTTTATCAGTCTGACGAACAGCATTTACCACTTTATTCGCTTATAGATGATAGTGAATTGAGTCTAACCCTCGGTTATTATTTTTAGAATTTGTCATAAATATTTCATAAATAAATATTGTTTTCATAAGCAATCTAAAAGCTTTCATAATTGAATGGGTGGTGCCACTAGACCAATGAGAGCTCTTATCAGATTAAATAACTAAAGGTTACCTGAGATTTAATTTAAGTTCGTTTAATCGTTTTTTTGTGGGCCTCAATGAGTACTTAATTCGAGATTGCAATCGTTGTTGTGCATCATTGTAAGAAGAGCTCGGATCCGGCTGCGTTTTACACGTCACAGGAAAAGATGTTGAGCAATGTGAAAAGTACCTCAACCGGAATGGCCACGGGTTTAACATTAGCGATGACGTCCGTGAGTCCAAATTAGGCGCCACACAGAAACTGGTGCTAGAGCTTATTCGTGAAAAGCCACTATGCACGCAGAAATATATTGTGGACACAATTGTGAAGGACCAGGGCCAAGTGGAGAAAGCGATCGATAGGCTCGTTGAAGTCGGATTGGTCTCAAAGAAAAACTTTACGTTACTAGCCCTGTAGCTATCATACTTGTCATATCTATCATTTATACCATTAATAAGATGACTAATATGATAGGTGTGACAGCCCTTGAGCCAGGATAATAAAACATGAAAAAAAGAGCTAAAATTAAAATGGACTACCATATCCCTAATGGTGGCACTGAAGAAATTGCGAAAAATATAAATATACTTCCAAAAACTTGGATTCAAAGTTACGTGTGCAAGTGGTTTGAAGCTAGGTATTTTATCCACTCATGAATAGCAGCGAAGAGGAGCGTGGCACCAATGTGTGAGTCTAAAATCTACGATATGATGGCATTGGCTAGTTCTATTTTAAATGCCCCAAAGAAAGGTCAGCGTCACGTAATTGCGATCACGGGACCGCCTGGCAGTGGCAAATCAACAATTGCAAATGGTTTAATCCCACTAATTTCTCAGGCTGGCAGCATTGCGGAAGTAGTACCTATGGATGGCTTTCACCTAGACAATAGCATCTTGGCTGAACGCAATTTGATTGATTTCAAAGGAGCACCTAGTACCTTTGATGTGCGAGGTTTTACTAAGCTAATTTCGCGTCTCAGCACTGAACCAGAAATTATATTTCCTAAATTTGATAGAGACAAAGATATTTCTATTGCTGGTGCTGGCATAGTATCAGCAGATTGTGATGTGGTAATGGTAGAAGGCAATTACCTGCTATTGGATGCACCACTATGGCGGGATCTTTGTAAATACTGGGATTTTTCAGTATTTTTAGATGTTGAACCTTCAATAATACGAAAAAGATTACTGCAAAGATGGCTAGACCAAAGATTGTCTTTGGATCAAGCTAAAAAACGTTTGGAAAATAACGACCTGGTAAACCTTGAGATCGTTGTTCGCAACTCAATGATTGCCGATCTCACATTTATTAATTCAATTCAGCCCTAGGTACGGTACACTAATTTAAATCCATTTTTTTATTCTTAACCTTCTTAAGCGATATAAAAGAGCGATAAAGTATCAATTAAAAATTGTTGTGGATCAAATATTTTTGGCAAAGCATCCGAGGATATAATAATCAACATAAATCTGAGAATGCTTCACACTATTGGTTTAATCGAAAAAAAGTCTCTATCATAAATTTCTTCAGACTTTATAAAACTGGGTATGTTTCGCTTTAATTCAGGTATAACGTTGCACGATATGAAAACCAGTGAAAATGAATATGATCACATTGTGATCGGAGGAGGTTCCAGTGGATGTGTCGCGGCCGCGCGACTTGTTTCTGAGGGTAAGCGCCGCGTGTTGCTTTTAGAGGCAGGCCATTCCTACCATCATCCATTGTTAAATATGCCACCCGGTACGTTTAAGCTGATAAATGGCAGTAAATATATGACCTATCATCAAACGGTACCACAATCCCATTTGTCAAACCGAGTGCATGATATTCCTCAAGGAAATGTTCTTGGTGGCGGGTCATCCGTGAATGCCCAATGTTATATCCGTGGAAGACCATCGGATTATGATGAATGGGACAGCATAGTACGTGGTAGCAATGATGGCGCTAATTGGGCTTGGGAAAGTGTGGTTAATCACTTCACGCGAATGGAAAACAACAACCGTCTCCAGAATCAATTGCACGGCGTTGATGGCCCTCTGTTGGTTTCTGATCCAGGGCATATTAATGAAGTGTCAAGATGGTTTGTTCAGACGGTCCAAGAAAAAGGAGAGCCGTTCAACCATGATTTTAATGGAGAAAGGCAACGGGGCGTCGGATTTTATCAATTTATGAACCGCAATGGCAAACGCAGCAGCGCTGCTAATGCTTATATCGAACCACTCGCAAACAATCCCAACTTAATACTTCAGCTGCATTGTAAAGTGCATAAGATAAATATTCAAAACGGGACCGCACGCAGCGTGACCTATAAAGATAGAGCAGGCAAGGAAAAAACAGCATATTCAAATTCTGATATCATCCTATCCGCTGGTGCTTTGATGTCTCCAAAATTGCTGATGCTGTCGGGTATCGGCCCTGCCGATCATTTATCATCCCATGGAATAAATTCAATTTTGGATCTTCCAGGTGTTGGTCAAAATTTAATTGATCATCCAGAAGTTCCAGTTATTTCATTGGCAGACGGTTCTTATGGCTACTACAAGCAAGGCAATGGCTGGCGAATGCTGAAAAATGGCCTTCAATTTTTGATGTTTGGAAGTGGTCCAATTACAACCACCGGCTTTGAAGCCGGTGCCTTTATAAATCCAATAGATCCAAACCAACCCCCAACTATTCAAGCGTTTTGCGTGCCTGCAGTATATTTAGATCGGGACCTTTTACAGATTTTCGATGAGGATTACGGAGTAACTATCACAACTGTTTTAATAAAGCCAAAGTCCCGCGGAACTGTTGAATTGCGATCATCTGATCCAAATGAAATGCCCCTTGTTTCCCCTAATCTCCTCAAAGAGTCAGATGACATGAAAATTATGATAGAAGGTCAGCGATATTTTCGCGATGTTTTACAATCTGGCCAACTCGGCCAGCGCATTAAAAAAATTATTGCCCCAGAAGGACCAGATCTAAATGACACCGCAATGACAGAACATTGCAAGAAATTTGTAAAAACGAATTACCACCCAAGTGGAACTGCGCGTATGGGTGCCGAGGATGATCCTAATGCTGTTTTGGACAGCCGATTGGCTGTGCGTGGGGTAGAAAATCTCAGGGTATGCGATATGTCTGCAGTGCCAAATATTACTGCTGGTAATACCAATGCTGCTGCTATGATGCTGGGCGATCGCTGTGCCGATTTTATATTAGACCGGCACTAGTTATAAAATGGCTATTTCTTCAAAAAAGAAATTCTAGATACGGCTCGTTCGATATCACGGGCGATAATAAAATTATAATCACTGTTACACTTAATTTAAATCTCATAACAGTTACAAACTGAGGATCACTATTGACATCTTCGCGCCTAAAACAATTAAAAAGAAAAACCACATGCATGAAAATAGCGACTTACGCAAAGGTTTATATGATCTTGCATAAGTTGATTTGCTAGGGGTGGAATCTTACCAAATTCAAATCCCATGAAAGCATGCGATACTAGCGTTTCAGGAAGCGGCATGTCCTTCAAATTTGTCAATAGCCGATCTAATGCTTGGTAGACCACTTTATCAGACCAGTAATAGCGGATGCGATCACTGTAGCTGAAAACCCGCAAACGCGCCATTTCGGCATCGCTGCCGCTGTAATAGTCTTCCCAATTAGTAGGGTAGGCCAGCATTCGCTGCTCTAGTATATTGCGGATATCCGAGGGATTTTCGAGCCTCAATTGTTTTTCAATTTCTGCCAAAGCCCAAACTGCCTCACGAAACCGGAAGGTTAATTCAGGCCCAACTTTCAAGAACAGAAAATGCGCTTGCACCAAGGCGTGCAAGGCCCCAGTTGACTGGTAATCCGTTGAATGGGCTTCAAATGTCAAATTTGGTAGGCTCAAAATCGCGTGGCTTAGATGGTTGGCTTTCTCAGGAACGAATGGAAATACCGAACTATGCCCAAAATCAACACCAGGCTGTGTGACAACCGCTACAATCCGCCGCCAAGCATTTTCAATTCCAGCTGCATTGAAAGCCTGTCGATGGGTTTCAACAGTGGCCATTAAACGATCTTCAGAAGTGACGTCTAGCAGCTCTGGTTCTTCTTTCTCGCCACCAGGAATTGGAACTTCAGTACCAATAACATAAACCAGCGCTGATGGATCAGGTGCAAAGCGTTCAGCTACAGAGCAAAGATCCGCTGTACGCTCCGCAATTTTTTCAAAACTTGGATTTGGTTCACCACCGCACGCCATGCTTGCATCAAGGTGAATTTTTGTAAAGCCAGATTCAACGAAAAGCCTAACCAATTCCCGCGCCTTTTTCATGGCCTGCTCAAGCGGTTCTGATCGCCAGGGATTAGGTCCCAAATGATCTCCACCCAAGATCAGATTCGACATTGGCACACCGGCTTCTTGCGCCATCTTAGTCAACCACGATATAAAATCACTTGGCGTCATTCCTGTATATCCGCCATCTTGGTTAACTTGATTGCAGGTGGCCTCAATGACTGCTGGAAGATCGTGCTTGCCAGTAAAGGCAAGGATGGCGCGTAAAACATGTTCGTTAGACGTACAAAAACACGGTAACCCAGTAGGGTCACCACCACGATTGCGGGTGATAAGTTTTTGTATAAGAGGGTTCATAACTGCACTGTCTTTGGAGCTGCGTGCTTTAACAATAGAGCAATTTCTTCTCGGGTTGAATTGCCCTCCATCGGACCCCGCCGGGTCACGGCGATGGCACCGGCGGCATTGGCATATTCAGCAGCTTCTAGCAGCGCAACTCCCTGTGTGATCAGAGATAAGAATGTTCCACAGAAACAATCCCCTGCACCAGTTGGATCTACCTCATCAACCGTATGGCCCATTAGCTCATAGTGTTGTCCCTGTGCCACTATCCGAGTCCCCTTTGCCCCTCGCTTCAGCGCAACAATTTTGACATGTGCAGCGAATATTTTCTCTAAAGCCTGATCTTCAGACAGGTTGGGATAAAGAAAGCGTAAATCACTGGTACTAGGCAAAACATAAGCGCTTTTCGCCATCACCTCAAATATCGCCTCGCGTGTGGTAGGATCGGCAAGTAATTCTGGCCGCGCATTGGGATCAAAGCTGACGCTGCCACCGGCCTCAGACACGCGCTTGACCTGCTCTAGTATCATTTGGCGCATTGGAGCAATACCTAGAGACGAAGCCGAAACGTGCAGCAGGGTATCCGCGGGTTCAAAAAGTAAGCCTGGCACTGTAAATTGATCAACCGCAGTTCCATCGAAATGAAAAATAAAATCCCGCGCCCCATTGTCAAAATATGTCACGAAGGCAGTTCCAGTGCTTAATCCTTTTGATATTTTTACACCATCAAGGCCAACGCCATCCTGCCTTAAACGATTTAACACGCTGCGGCCAAACGCGTCAGATCCAACCCCTCCAATCATTTCTGTCACTGCGCCCATTCTGGTGGCTTGATTGAGAAAGATTGCCGGAGCACCACTTGGATAAGGGCCTGAATATTCGGTTATTTTTTCCAATGCACAATTACGTTCATGCGAAACAAATTCCACTAGGATTTCGCCAATTGTTACCAGTTTCATGGTTAAATTCTTTCCTCTTATCAGAATTGCACTTCGGCACTTTATCCTTTAACGATCGTTCTAAATTATTATTTGTGCAATTTTCCTTGGCTTGACGGGTGCCACAGCCCAAGCTTACTGTCAATAAAATCTTACGCACGTAAACTTTGATGGCCCTAATTTCTGGTGATTGCGGCATCAACAAGATCGGAAGTGATGCTATGAGCGTTACAAAAATGAGAAACATGGAAGAGCTGGCAAAGGTGAGTGGCATTTCGAGACCCACTTTGTCGAAATATTTTTATAACCCCGAGAGCGTTCGTAAAACAACGCGCGGCAAAATAGAATCTGCTTTGGAACGATTTGATTACAGTCCAAATCTTTTTGCCATTAACCAGAATCGCAAACGTAACAAAACGATTGGTATTGTAGTGCCCTATCTGGCCGATCCATTCTTTGCTGAGATTGTGCGAAAAATAGAGCGCTGCTGTATTGATGCTGGATATTGGCCTATCGTTTTTAGCGCCCATGGGCAAAAAAATTTAGAAAATGATGCGTTGAAGACGCTGGCCGCGCTGCGCCCAGCAGGTGCCTTGATTGCGCCTTTGGGTCGGCATTCTGATATTGAAAGCGTAACGGCTTTTACCAACGAAATACCAACCGTATTGTTTGATAGCAATATTAACGTTGGCAGTGCTTTTGTGGGTTTAAATAACACTCAAAGCATCGATTTGATGGTTGATTATCTCTGTCGTACGGGCGAGCCACCTTGTTTTTTTGAAATGCCCCCTGTTAATCCTAATGCGCAAATGAGGCGAAAATCATACATCAGCTCAATGGAAAGGCTTGGTCTAGATCCTGATATTATTCGTGTAGAGGGCAGCAATTGGGAGTTTGAGCGAATCGGCTTCGAGCAAGGCTTGCGGCTGTTTTCTGAGCGAAAATTAGAAACTGATACGATTTTATGTAGCAATGATCGCCTAGCTATTGGTTTGATTGCTGCAGCGTATCAAAAAGGGTTGCGCGTTGGGACAGGTGTAGGATGCGCGCTGCGCATTGCCGGCCATGATGATCATCCTTGGTCGCAATTTACCTGCCCTTCTCTCACCACCATTTCCCAAGATTATTCAGCAATAGCAGAGCGTAGTGTAGAGACTTTGTTTGACCTCATTGAAGATGGCCAAAGCTCTAAACAGTGCCAAGAAATTTTATTTGATGGGTATTTGGTCGTACGTAGCTCAGCCTAAGTCGCCACAATTTCTTTACGTGCGTAAAAATTTTCCATTGACTCCTCTTTGTTTTTATTCCCATAAATTGAATATCGTAATTTTTTGGGAGTAATATAAAAATGTCTATTAAACGCGCTCTGTTATCCACAGCAGCAGGATTTGGATTTGCAGCTGGGTTAGCCACTGCCGCGGTTGCAGAGGAAATCACAATCGCTACAGTTAACAATGCTGATATGATTACAATGCAGGAGCTGGCACCTGAATGGGAAAAAGCAACTGGTAATAGCATAAACTGGGTTGTTCTTGAAGAAAATGTACTTCGACAACGAACTACTCAAGATATCGCCACCAACGGTGGCTCATTTGATATCATGTTTATTGGAGCCTACGAGACCCCTATTTGGGGAGGTAATGGTTGGTTAACATCACTGAACGATTTTGCTGATGACGCCGATTACGATCTGAATGATATTTTTCAACTCGTACGCAACGGTTTGTCTGCAAATGGTAATCTCTATGCCGTGCCGCTCTACTCAGAAACTTCATTCACCTTCTACAGAACCGATGTGTTTGAAGCAGCGGGTATCGAAATGCCCTCTGAGCAAATGACTTATACCGAATTTGCCCAATTGGCTGCTGCAGTGCATGATCCAGATAATGGTATGTATGGAACTTGCCAGCGCGGCAAAGCCGGCTGGGGAGAGAATATGGCCTTTGTGGGTACAGTAGCAAATGCTTTTGGAGCACGTTGGTTTGACGAAGCTTGGAATCCACAACTAGATTCTCCTGAGTGGAACGCAGCCGTGACCTATTATGTAGATCTGATGCTCAACTCGGGCCCTCCAGGTGCTTCTGCAAATGGTCATAACGAAAATCGTGCATTATTTAAGGATGGAAAATGTGCAACATGGGTTGATGCTACATCAGCTGCTGGCGATGTTCGTAACCCCGCCACATCTTCGGTTGCAGATCTGACTGATTTTGTAAAAGCGCCACGTCAGGCAACAGACAAAGGCACAGGCTGGTTCTGGTCTTGGGCTCTGGCAATACCAGCAAGTTCCCAAAAGGCTGATACAGCTAAAAGCTTTCTAAAATGGGCAACTTCAAAAGAATACTTTGAAACCGTAGGGGAAACTAAAGGCTGGGTTGCTGTGCCAAGTGGAACCCGTCAATCGGTTGAAGAAGATTCTCGCCGCATCGCAGCGGCGCCTTTTGCACCTGCAGTGGTAAGTGCGATTCTGTCTGTTGATCCAGCGGATGCAACTCTTCTACCAACCCCTTACACTGGAGTACAATTCGTTGCGATCCCGGAATTCCAGGGGATTGGAAACTATGTTGGCCAGCAAGTATCAGCCGCTTTAGCCGGTAATCAATCGGTCGAGGAAGCCCTTGCAAATAGTCAGAAATTCGCAACGCGCGAAATGACAAAAGCAGGTTATCTGAAGTAAGCTTCTCCCAATTATGGGCTGGGATTTTATATTCTGGCCCATATTTTGTAATTTATATAAATTTCATTTTCGATTACAGTTACTGAATATTTTTAGCCGATCAGTGGCAAATCGTGCACACAGTGGAAAGCATGATAAATGGCAACTAAAGCGTCTAGGTCTGCTGCAAGATTAATGATTTCACCTGCGGTGTTATTGCTTTTAGGCTGGATGCTAGTGCCGTTATGTATGACAGTCTATTTTTCATTTCTCTATTATAATTTACTGCAGCCTGGGGCTACTCCATATGCTGGCTGGGATAATTATTATTGGTTCATCACAGACCCAAGTTTTCAAGATGCCATTTACAATACTTTGACTTTGGTGGGCGGAGTACTTTGCATCACAACTCTTGGCGGGCTGGCAACAGCCATTCTACTTGATAAGCCAATGTTCGCAAAAGGACTTATCCGTATAATGGTGATTGCACCGTTTTTCGTTATGCCGACGGTGTCGGCGTTAGTTTGGAAAAACATGTTTATGAACCCCGTCAACGGGATTTTTGGCCGCATTGTTACTGGTATGGGTTTTCCACCGATTGACTTTTTTGGACAGTATCCGTTAGCTTCGATCACTTTTATAGTGTCCTGGATGTGGCTGCCCTTTTCTGCACTGATTTTGTTAACCGCATTGCAATCACTTGACCAAGAGCAACTGGAAGCGGCCGAAATGGATGGTGCCAACTGGTTGAATAGATTTCTGTTCATCATGCTGCCCCATCTGGCGCGGGCAATTACTGTTGTGATTTTAATTCAAACAATTTTCTTATTGTCCGTTTTTGCCGAAATCTTGGTTACCACAAATGGTGGGCCCGGAACTGCAACAACAAACCTGACCTATCTTATATATGTTTCTTCGCTACTACAATTTGATGTCGGCATGGGCAGTGCGGGTGGAGTGATTGCCATTATTCTTGCAAATGTTGTTGCTATCTTCCTGATGCGGATGATAGGCAAAAACCTAGATGTTTGAAGGGGGTTGGTATGGCACGAATAGCCTCGAAAAACACCAAACTGGCTAATTCAGCAATTGCTGGAACGCTTGGCATTTTAATGTTCTTTCCAATCATCTGGATTTTGATACTCTCTTTAAAAACGGAAGAAAACGCTATTCGCGCTCCGATGGAAATTTTATTTCATTCCGGATGGACGATGGACAGTTTTGCTACCGTCCAAGCCCGCTCGGATTATCTCAAGCATTTCTCCAATTCAGTCATCATTGCGCTAGGATCAACCTTTATCGGGCTAGCAGTGGCAATCCCTGCTGCGTGGTCAATGGCCTTTGTTCCCTCAAAACACACCAAGAATGTACTGATGTGGATGCTTTCAACCAAAATGCTGCCGCCAGTGGGGGTTTTGGTTCCAATTTATTTGCTTTTTCGAGATTTCAACTTGCTGGATACCCGGATTGGGCTGACCATTGTGCTAATGCTGATCAATTTGCCGATTATAATTTGGATGCTGTATACATATTTCAAGGAAATCCCCGTTGATATTCTCGAGGCGGCCCGAATGGACGGGGCAACCCTGCGCGAGGAAATTTTATATGTGCTGACGCCGATGGCCTTGCCGGGTATCGCCTCAACAGTACTTCTTAATATAATCTTGGCTTGGAATGAAGCCTTTTGGACGATCAATTTAACTGCTGCAAATGCTGCCCCCTTAACCGCATTTATCACAAGCTATTCGAGCCCTGAGGGTTTGTTTCACGCAAAGTTAAGTGCTGCATCAATCATGGCGATTGCACCCATTCTGGTGATGGGCTGGTTCAGCCAAAAACAACTTGTTCGAGGCCTCACCTTCGGTGCGGTGAAATAAGGAGCACATTATGGGACGCATAAAGTTAAATCAGGTACAAAAGAAATTTGGCGATGTAGAAGTAATCCCACCACTTGATCTTGAGATCGATGAGGGCGAGTTTGTTGTGTTTGTTGGCCCGTCGGGCTGTGGAAAATCCACTTTGCTGCGTTTGATTGCTGGGCTAGAAGACACCACATCTGGCAATATCTCTATTGATGGTAGGGACGCTACAGACCTGCCTCCTGCGAAACGCGGGTTGGCAATGGTCTTTCAATCTTATGCGCTGTATCCACATATGTCGGTGAGAAAAAATATATCGTTTCCTTTGCGTATGGCTGGGCTTGACAAAAAAAAGCAAAACGAAAAGATTGAGGCCGCCGCAAAAGTTCTCAACCTAAGCGATTACCTTGACCGGAAACCTGGCCAACTTTCTGGCGGGCAACGGCAGCGTGTTGCCATCGGACGCGCCATTGTTCGCGAACCAGAAGCGTTTCTGTTTGATGAACCTCTGTCAAACCTAGATGCCGCTTTACGGGTGGGCATGCGTTTGGAAATCATGGAACTTCACAAGAAATTGTCTACAACAATGGTTTATGTCACGCATGATCAAGTGGAAGCGATGACCATGGCGGATAAAATCGTTGTCCTGCAAAACGGGATTATTGAACAGATTGGCAGTCCTCTAGACTTATATAACACCCCGCAAAATAAATTTGTCGCTGGTTTCATCGGTTCTCCCAAAATGAATTTGATCAAAGGCCGAGAGGCGGAAAAGTATAATGCCAATACAATTGGAATCCGCCCAGAGCATGTGACGGTCTCAAAAACTGATGGGCTCTGGGAAGGTCGTGTTGGTGTCGCAGAGCATCTGGGCTCTGATACCTTCATACATGTCCATGATACCGGCTTGATAGATGTCATGACAGTAAGAATCACAGGCGATATCCACGTGCAGCATGATGAAACCATATATCTTAACCCCGCAATGGAGCAATTACACCGCTTTAATGCACAAGGAACTCGGATAAAATGAACCGTTTGAAAGGAAAATCGGCACTTATAACAGGTGCCGCGCGCGGAATTGGCCGCGGATTTGCGCAAAAATATATTGATGAAGGAGCGCAAGTCGCAATTGCAGATATTGATCTTGATGCCGCAAAAAAAACTGCGTCTGAACTTGGCCCAGCCGCCTACCCAATTCATATTGATGTGAGCGATCAAAACAGTATCGAGGCAGCCATCAGCGATGTTGTGGCCCAAACTAAAAAGCTGGATATCTTAATCAATAATGCCGCGCTCTTTGATGCTTCAGAAATAATAGACATCACACGTGAAAGCTTTGACAAGCTTTATGGCGTTAATGTGGCGGGCACGCTCTTTACCTTGCAAGCCGCGGCAAAACAAATGATTGCACAGGGTCATGGTGGAAAAATCATTAATATGGCCTCGCAAGCTGGGCGTCGTGGCGAGAGCCTAGTTCTGGTTTATTGCTCGTCGAAAGCAGCCGTAATTTCAATGACACAATCCGCAGGTCTTAATTTAATTCGGCATGGTATAAATGTAAACGCCATCGCGCCAGGAGTGGTAGACGGAGATCATTGGGTGCATGTGGATGCAATGTTTGCCAAACTGGAAGGCAAAGCGACAGGTCAAAAAAGAGCTGAAGTTGAAGCAGGCGTGCCGGCAGGACGGTTTGCTACACCGAATGACCTGGTAGGAATGGCCGTATTTTTGGCATCACGTGAGGCTGATTATATTGTCGGCCAAACCTATAATGTCGACGGGGGGCAGTGGTTGAGTTGATAGATCTCAAATTAGAGAACCTGGCAGCATTACCGTCGGGCGTTCTCAAGCCAAATTATTCACGTAGAGATTTGTCTCCAGGAATTGTGCATATTGGATTGGGGAATTTTCACCGTGCTCATCAAGCCTGGTATTTGCATCAGTTAATGCAAGAGAACCAAGACCTCGATTGGGCCGTTCTGGGCGCAGGCGTGCGTTGCGAAGACGCCAATCGCCGAACAAAAATGTTAAAGCAGGATTGCCTCACGACCCTTATAGAGCTTGCCCCATCGGGAAAAGCTGTTGAGGTTGTTGGCTCGATGATAGATTATATCCCAGTGCTCAATCATAATGCTGCGCTGATCACCAAGATGGCGCAAAAATCAATTCGAATGGTGTCTTTAACGGTAACCGAAGGTGGTTATTTTCAAAGTGGTTTGGGCATGTTCGATAAGGATCATGCTGATATTCAATACGATGCTGCGCATCCAAATACGCCAAAAACCGCATTTGGCGCAATGATTGCTGCACTGCAAATTAGAAAAGATACTCAAGCAGGTCCTTTTACCTGCTTAAGCTGCGATAATTTACAAAGTAATGGTCAGGTTTTAAGTCAAACCATTTTGGGCTTGGCGCGTTTGTCCTCTCCAGATCTTGCTGAATGGATTGAACAAAATGTAACTTTTCCAAATTCGATGGTGGACTGTATTGTTCCGGCCACTGGTCCAGCAGAACTGGAATTGGTCCAGAGCTTTGGTATTGATGATAGCCTGCCAGTGACGCATGAGAATTTCCGCCAATGGGTGATCGAAGATAAGTTTTGTGCAGGGCGCCCTGAGTTGGAGAAGGTTGGTGTAACTTTTACTGATAATGTGCATAATTTTGAAGCTATGAAACTGCGTTTACTCAATGCAGGTCATCAGCTTATTGCAGCGCCAGCTGAATTGCTGTCGATAAGGACAATATCTGATGCCATGTATCATCCACTTATCTCCCAATTGTTTCGCAAAATAGAAACTGAGGAGATTGTCCCACACGTCAGCGCCGTCCCTGGAATGACCCCATCAAGCTATGTCAATCTTATTGCAGAGCGCTTTGCTAATCCCGAGATAGGAGACACTACTCGACGCGTAGCTTTTGATGGTTCAGCGCGCCATCCGGGCTTTGTTCATCCGGTTTTACGCGATGCGATTGCACAAAACATGCGTTTTGACGGGTTGGCGCTTGGAGAAGCGCTGTGGGCCCGGATGTGCGCAGGCTGGCGCGAAGATGGTACAATGATTGAATCCAACGATCCTTCTTGGGAGAACCTAGTTATGCAAGCTAGAATAGCAAAAGACACCCCAGCCGAGTGGCGTCGTCAACATCAACTTTACGGTGATTTAGGTCGGGAAATCCAGTTTGGTAAACGCTTTGATTACTGGCTTCACTTGATCTGGAGCCAAGGCACCGAAAAAGCTATTCAAACCTACTTAGAAAGTTAAGTCTATGCGCGCAATTGTCTTCAGTAAAAAAAACACACCTGTGTTGATTGAAAAACCGACAGAAAAACCCCAAAGCAGCCAAGTATTAATTGAAATACATGCTAGCGGCATTTGCCATACAGATTTGGAAGTTATGCGCGGCAATTATGGCTCATCGGCATTTCCCTTAATTCCAGGACATGAATATGCGGGTTTGGTCTGCCAAATTGGTCCCGACGTAACAAATCTACAAGTTGGTGATCGCGTTGTGGTGGATCCAAACCTTGAATGTGGCAGTTGCCCAGCATGTAAAAAAGGTTGGGCCCATTTATGCGAAACATTAGGCGCATATGGGGTTACTTGCGATGGTGGGTTTGCTGAATATAGCCTGGTTCAAGCGTCACAAGTTCATTCAATTGGCGATATGCCCTATGAAATCGCGGCGCTAGCAGAACCTTTGGGCTGCGTTTTAAATGGCCTGCACGCTGCTCAGGCGCATCGCGCAGGTTCGGCCCTTATTTTTGGTGCGGGCCCGATTGGTCTTTTAATGGCAATTGGATTGCAAGTCTCTGGCTTAACCAATATTTCTTTGGTTGATTTAGACCGAACGCGTCTGTCACTGGCTGAAAGCTTCGGATTTAAAGCTATTGAAGCCCATTCAGAGGCGCTGAACAGTTTGCGACAAAATGTTGATTTGGTAGCAGATGCTACAGGTGTGCCAGCAGTTGCGACGAAACTGATCGATTATGTTGCCAATGGAGGAGTGGGCTTGTTTTTTGGCGTTTGCCCCTCAGAGGCTCGGATAGAAATTTCGCCGTTCGAGCTTTTCCGCCGTCAAATTACCTTGGCCGGATCGCACTCGCTAAACCATAACATCCCACAGGCCATTGAAGGACTAAAAGCCTATGGTACCGATATTGGGCGGCTTGTATCACATCGTTTATCATTGGCAGAGATCAATCAAGTATTTGAAGGATATGGGCCCAAAGAGAGCTTAAAGATACAGTTTTGCAGATAATAAATGGTACTGATAATTCCATTTTGTTCCATCTGAAGTTATTGCTGTAAACTCTCGGGCAGGGAAGCCAGCTAAAGCAATCCAGCGATGTGTAGGAGCATCAGTCGATGGAGTGATAGGTCCGACGACTTTAAAAGCTATTGCAGATCACAATCCAGAAGATATCATTAACTATGTTCACGATGTCAGGCAGAGGTACTATGAAAGTCTAAGTACGTTTGATGTATTTGGGCGAGGGTGGTCAGCAAGAAATAAATCTACTTTGAAGGCTGCTTTGGAATTGTCAAAACCGTTCTAGACAGAGAACCACACTGTTTGATACGTACTGGTGATTTGCAGTGGGAAGACACCTATTAGGCTTGGGAAGACAAAAAACACCTTTTTAATTTATTTTTGAATATTGCAAATGAGTCACACCAAAATACGCCGAAAAGTGGGAAGACAGAGCAAATTTTAGAAAGTCTCGTAGGAAGACAGTTGGGAAGACATATTCTAAAATACGAATGTTAATTTTTTTTGCTAAAAAAA
>TARA_B100001093_G_scaffold11705_1_pt1 | contig 15077 bp, 13 predicted proteins | sample TARA_B100001093 | Tara Oceans TARA_B100001093 (sample SAMEA2623116) | marine metagenome | biome: marine biome (ENVO:00000447); feature: surface water layer (ENVO:00002042); material: "saline water (ENVO:00002010), including plankton (ENVO:xxxxxxxx)" | depth 5 m
TTATATAGTGTTATAGGAATCCTTTCAGCCTTGTATTCAAGGGAAAAAAATAATAAAGGACAACATATCGACATCTCACTTCTCGATGTTCAAATATCTCTACTGACATACATGGCTACAATGTTTACATTATCTGGTAAGAACCCTGAGCCAATTGGTAACGCACATTTCGTCCATGTTCCTTACAACACATTTACCACACAAGATGGATTTGTTGTCATTGCAGTTATTACAGATGCATTTTGGAAGTCATTGTTAGACGTTGTAAATTTGGATTCTCTAAGAGACAAAAAATTTAATTTATCCGTTGATAGATTAAAGAATCAAGATTTTATAGAACAGGAGTTAAACAACATTTTATCAACTCAAACGTCAGAATATTGGGTCAAAAAATTGAACGCTGCAAAAGTTCCTTGTGGTCCAATAAATAAATTTAGTGATGCTTTGAATGATGAACAGGTATTACACAGAAATATGATGGTTGATGTCGAACACCCTGACGGTGGCAAGGTAACAATGCCAGGCAATCCAGTAAAGATGTCCTATACAGATGAAGAGTCTTACTCCCCTCCCCCTCATTTAGGGAAGCATACCAAAGACATACTTATGAGCTGGTCCGGATATGACGAAGATCATATCAATCAACTCCTGAATGACAATGTGATTCGATCAGTAGACTAAGATAAAACTGTCTAATATGTATGCAACAAAAGCTATAAAAATAGTTACTAAAGCCAAAAATAGTAATAATGTTTTAAATTTAAATTCCTTTTCTTTCATGTTTTGCTTTAGTAATTGGTTCAACTATAAGAAAATACATTATATATGGCTAAACAAGATTTAATAGAGATGGAGGGAGAGGTAATTGAAACTCTTCCAAATACAACTTTCAGGGTAAAACTTCATAATGATCATGTAGTTACTGCGCACATTTCTGGCAAGATGCGAAAACATTACATAAGAATATTAACTGGAGACAAAGTAAAAGTTGAAATTACTCCATATGATCTATCTAAAGGAAGAATAATCTTTAGAGAAAGATAAGCTATCTATTAATCTCCTTTAGCAGGGATATCATAAAGTTTAATCTATGGCCGCCCACATATTGGTCAACATCCGCATCCTCTCTAGCGCCATGCATAGCTACAATAGTTTTTGAAGACGGGTCTATCCAGATGAATTGTCCAAAAATACCATCAGCATAAAAGGAACTATAATCAGATCCATCAAGCCACCATTGATAACCATAATATTCTAAATTAGGTGAAGAGGTTGTAGATTGCTTCATCCAATTATCTGGAAGCACATTGATACTATTTCTGAGTTTGCCATTATTCAAAGCGAATATACCTATACGCGCATAGTCTCTTAATGTCGCATTGATACAACATCCTCCCAACTCTAAATTGTAGTCATTATCCAATACCCAATACGCATCAAATTCCATTCCAAACGGTTTCCATATTTTTTTTTCTAAATATTTAGACAGATTGTTACCAACAGCAGATCTTACTAAACCACCAATTAGGTTAGATTCAGCAGTATTGTAATTAAATTTATTTCCAGGTTCTGAAGACGATCCTAGATCACTCAGATAATCATAAAGTTTAAAAGAATTTAGTGCTGAGGCTATGCTTACATCAGAAGCAGGATCACTATAGTCTTCATTCCAGTTAACGCCTGATGACATGTGCAGGACTTGTTCTATAGATACATCGTCATAATGACTATCTCTTAATTGAGGCAAATAAGAGACTATGGAATCCTTAACAGAGCTTATATGTCTGTCTTTGATTGCTGCTCCGAGAAGCATAGAAGTAACTGATTTAGTAACAGAGAATGATACCCATCTAGTTTTTTCATTATTTCCGAAGTTATAACTTTCATATAATATTTTTCCATCACGTATTACGATTAACCCAGCTACTTTGAAAGTTTGTATATAGTCAGTAATAGTATATTTTTCCCCCTTGTAATTGTAAGTAAGATTTTCTAGATCCTTTAATTCATAAGTTAGAGGGTAAGGAGAATCACTTTTTTCTATTAATCGTGAAGGGAGAATTTTCTCCATATTCTTAAAACCATACAGCTTTTCTTCCGTATTCCAGAAAAGAATAGTTTTAGGAGAAAGGAATTTATTAGCGCTTTGATTGTCTACATTAGATTCGTAGCTAAATATATATGTAGAAAGGAAAACCAGAAAGACCGGAAAACGCTTCATCGTCAAACTTTCTCTTTTTTCTTAGAATTCTCTTTAAATTTTACTTGGATTTTATTATCTAAAAGAGAAATGTAAGCAATTCCTCCTGATTTAGATAGCTTACCAAAAAGTATCTCCTCGGCTAAAACGGTCTTAATACTATCCTGAATGAGCCTCTGCATTGGCCTAGCACCCATATTTTTATCATAACCATTTTCCAATAACCATTCCCTTACTTCGTCAGATACTTCTAACTGAACCTTTTGAACTTCTAATTGGACTTGTAGTTCAACTAAGAACTTATCTACAACTGTTCTTATGACTTCTGTAGGTAGCGGATTAAAATTAATAATGCCATCTAATCTATTTCTAAATTCCGGAGAGAACGTTTTTTTGATCATCTCTGTTGCGTCACTTGAGTGATCTTGAGATTGGAAACCCATACTCGCCCTACTCATGTCTTGTGCACCAGTATTGGTAGTCATAATAACTATGGTATTTCTAAAATCAGCTTTTCTTCCATTATTATCAGTCAATGTACCGTGGTCCATAACCTGAAGAAGGATATTAAACACTTCAGGATGTGCCTTTTCTATTTCATCTAGAAGAATTACAGAATGGGGATGTTTGTTTACAGACTCCGTTAATAAGCCACCCTGATCATATCCAACATAACCTGGAGGGGCTCCTATTAGTCTTGATACAGTATGTCTTTCCATATATTCAGACATATCAAATCTAACAAACTCTATGCCCATGATTGAGGCTAATTGCTTGCTAACTTCTGTTTTACCAACACCTGTAGGGCCTGAGAATAAAAAGGAACCTACAGGCTTCTCTTCAACTCTAAGTCCTGCCCTTGACAGCTTGATTGATGCAGATAATGTTTCTACAGCTTCATTTTGACCAAAAATTACACGCTTGAGATTTTCTTCTAATTTTTCTAAAGACTTCTTATCAGAAGTAGAAACAGTTTTTTCAGGTATTCTGGCTATGGAAGCTACAATTTTTTCTATATCTAACTCGTTGATAGTTTTCTTTCTTTTACTAGATGGTACTAGTTTTTGCCTTGCTCCAGCTTCGTCTACAACATCAATCGCTTTATCTGGTAAGAATCTATCATTTATATGTTTAGAGGCTAAGTTAGCTGCTGCCCTTAAAGATCCATCAGTATATTTAATCTCGTGATGTTCTTCGAATCGCTCTTTCAGTCCTTTTAAAATATTGTATGTTTCGTCAACAGAGGGTTCCATGACTTCCACTTTTTGAAATCTCCTGGATAGAGCTCTGTCTTTTTCAAAAATACCTCTAAATTCCTTATAAGTTGTTGACCCTACAAACTGTAGACCTCTCTTTGCAAGAGCTGGTTTGAGTAAATTAGATGCATCCATAACACCACCAGAAGTTGCTCCAGCTCCTATGATTGTATGTATTTCATCGATGAATAAAATTGCCGAGTCATCTTCTTCCAGTTCTTTAAGAACAGATTTTAATCTTTCTTCAAAGTCACCTCTATATTTAGTTCCGGCCAGCAAGGCTCCCATATCAAGTGAGTATATAACGCTATCTTTTATCAAATCCGGTACTTTATTTTCTGTAATTAATTTTGCCAATCCTTCTGCTATAGCTGTTTTACCTACTCCAGATTCACCTACAAGTAGTGGATTATTTTTACTTCTTCTTGCCAAGATCTGAACAACCCTTTCAATTTCAGAACTTCTTCCTATTAAAGGATCTATTCTGCCCTCTAAAGCCTCTTGATTTAAGTTTGATGCAAATTGTTCTAAAGCAGTATTAGAATCAGGTTCATTAGACTCACCCTCTTCCGTATATTCAGACTCACTTGACTCACTCTTCCCGTGACTTAAATATGAAACTGCATCTAATCTAGTCAGTCCAAGTTGTTCAAGAAAATATACACTTTGAGATTCTTTTTCACTGAAGATGGCCACAAGAACATTACTTCCTTTAACTTCATTTTTTCCAGAAGATTGAACATGAAAAACTGCTCTTTGAATAACTCTTTGAAATCCCAACGTGGGTTGTATTTCTATATCATTTTCTTTTGTTATCTTTGGAGTAGTTGAGCCTATGAATTCTTCTAATTCTGATTTTAATTGATTAATATCAATGTTGTTCGAGGAAAATAAATTTTGGGCATCTGAGTTTTCAACTAAAGCCAACAGTAGATGTTCAACGGTTACAAATTCATGCTTTTGATCTTGTGCAATCTTAAATGCACTATTTAAATTTTGTTCTAGTTCTTGATTAATCATCTTCTCCGACTTCCTCAATGTCGCTAAGAAGTGGATGTCCGTTTTCCTTAGCGAAGTTATTTATTTGAGCGCTTTTTGTTTCAGCGACTTCTCTGGTAAAGATACCACAAACTCCCTTACCATGTGTATGAACAGCCAACATAATTTGCTGAGCTTGATCTCCATCAAATCCAAAAAAAACTTGTAGAACATAAACTACAAACTCCATAGGAGTATAGTCGTCGTTTAACAGAATGATTCTATAAAGTGGGGGTTTCTTTGTTTTAGGTTTCTCCAGAGTAGCAACAGTAGAGGTATCTCTATTGCTATCTTGGTTATCTTTATTCTTATTTACGAATAAATGCATTAATCCATATTAGAGATAATGGCCTCTCCAAATTCTGAGCATTTAAGCAAAGTTGCACCTTTCATTAATCTTTCGAAGTCATATGTGACTGTTTTTTGACTAATAGTCTTGGCGAGACCGTCAATTATCAAATCTGCAGCTTCCATCCAACCCATATGTCTAAGCATCATTTCCGCTGAGAGAATTAAAGATCCGGGATTAACTTTATCTAAGCCCGCATATTTAGGTGCAGTTCCGTGAGTGGCTTCGAAGAGTGCAATTTTATCTCCTAAATTAGCTCCTGGTGCTATACCGATGCCTCCAACTTCTGCAGCCAAAGCATCAGATATGTAATCACCATTTAAATTTAGTGTAGCAATCACACTGTATTCGTCTGGTCTAGTTAAAATTTGTTGAAGAAATGCATCAGCTATCACATCTTTGATAATTATTTCCTTTCCAGTATTAGGGTTGATTAAAGAGTGCCATGGGCCTCCATCAAGCTCTATTGCTCCATATTTTGAGGCAGCAAATTGATAGCCCCAATCTTTAAACGCTCCTTCAGTAAATTTCATAATATTACCTTTATGAACAAAGGTTACTGAATCACGATTATTTGTAATAGCATACTGGATAGCTTGGTCTACGAGCCTTTCTGTTCCTTGCTTCGATACTGGCTTAACACCTATTCCACAATTTTCCATAAATCTAATTTTGGTAACTCCCATCTCTTCAGTAAGAAATTTTATTACCTTATCTGCATCTTCCGATCCAGCTTCCCACTCAATACCTGCATATATATCTTCTGAATTCTCTCTAAAGATGACCATATCAGTTTTTTCCGGTGCAACCACTGGACTTGGTACTCCTTCAAAATATCTCACTGGTCTCTGACAAACGTATAAATCTAGTTCTTGTCTCAAAGCTACATTTAAAGATCTTATTCCTCCACCTACAGGAGTTGTTAACGGTCCTTTTATTCCAACAACATATTCTTCTAAAGCTTTTAATGTTTCAGGCGGTAACCACTTATCTTCACCATATACTACTGTTGATTTCTCACCACAGTATATTTCCATCCATTCGATTTTTTTTGTTCCACCATAGGACTTCTCAACTGCGCTATCAACAACCTTAATCATGGCGGGTGTAATATCTGAACCTATTCCATCTCCTTCTATAAAAGGAATTATTGGATTATCAGGGACAACTAATTGCCCTGAGGAGTCGATGGATATTTTTGAACCTGTAGCAGGTTCTTTTATGTGCTCAAACTTCATGATTGCTCTGTATAATTAAATGTGAGCGCATTATATATTATTTAAGTAATAAGGTTAATTGACCTAAATGACAAAAAAAAAGGTACTAGTAGGTTTATCTGGTGGAGTTGATTCTTCCGTTTCTGCACTGCTGCTAAAAGAGCAAGGCTATGAAGTGCATGGATTATTCATGAAAAATTGGGATGATGATGACGGGTCTCCTTATTGCAGTATCAAAGAAGATTTCATGGATGCAGCTTTTGTCGCCGATCAAATTGATATTCCACTTGTACAAATTAGTTTTTCTCAAGCATATAAAGAAAGAGTTTTTTCTTATTTTCTATCTGAACTAGAAGCAGGCAGGACCCCTAATCCTGATATTCTTTGTAATAAAGAAATAAAATTTAAAGAGTTTTACAACTATGCCAGATCAAATGACTATCATTATATTGCTACTGGTCATTACGCCCGAACAGATAATGTGAGTCTTTTTAAGGGCATGGACAATTCTAAAGATCAATCATATTTCCTCCATGCCATAGATAAAGAAGTCTTAGAGCATACTCTTTTTCCTTTAGGGGAATTAAAGAAAGACAAAGTAAGAGCAATCGCGCGAGAAAACAATCTCATTACAAGTGAAAAAAAAGACAGTACTGGAATATGTTTTATTGGAGAGAGACCATTTCCTGAGTTTGTGGGAAATTATCTTGGCGGAGAAGAAGGTGAAATCGTAGATGACAATGATTCAGTTATTGGAACTCATAAAGGTCTAATATTTTATACTCTTGGACAGAGACAAGGTCTAGGCATTGGTGGCGTAAAAGATGCTCCTGACTTGCCGTGGTATGTGGCCAATAAAGACCTAGAATCAAATAAACTGATTTGTGTTCAAGGAAACGAAAATCCCCTTCTATTTTCCTCTGAACTTGAGACCAAGAATACGTTCATAATTGAAAACTCATTACCTAAATCTTTCGATGGAACAGCTAAAGTAAGATACAGACAGAAAGATCAAGAATGTCATGTGGAGCTCTCAGAAGGATCGATGAAATTGTTTTTTAGAGAACCTCAGAGATCTGTGACGCCAGGCCAGTCAGTTGTGATTTATAAGGATGAAAAATGTTTAGGTGGTGGAGAAATTAAAAGCATCAATTAACTCCATCTTCTTTTTTCTTGTAAGTTTTTTTATCTCTATTTCTCTTCTTAACGATTCACTTTTAGTAAGAGTATTTTCTTGAAAAACCAAGGTAACAGGCAGTCTACTTTTAGTATATTTAGCTCCTTTTGAGGCATTATGAGTATTTATTCGGGCTTCGACATTATTACTAATGCCTGTATAAAAAGATCCGTCAGAACATTCAAGGATATAAACCGCCCAAGCCATTAAATCCAAATAGATAGTATCCAGAGCACTGCAATTATAAACACTGCCACAGTAGTCAGCCAGGCACGGATCCTTTCTTCCTTATCCATTATGCCGAGGCACTATCTAACGCATCAAGTTTTTCCAATAACTTGACTACATTTATGTTTTCTGGATTTAGAGGCTGTCCTGCTTCTGCGCCCCACTTTATAAAGCAATAAAACATAATATCAGCTAAAGAAAATCTATCTCCGCAAATATACTCTTTTCCTTCTAGCTGTTCGTTAAGCCAAGTGAGTCTTTCTTGAGCAATAGCCTTTAAATCATCTGCTGCATCAGGAATAAGATGCAGACGATCTTTAAAGATTTCGTAACCCTCAGAGTATCTAAAGCCATTAGTTAAGGGCTCTATGATTTGAAGATCTATTCGCCTAGTCCACATTCTTGTTTCAGCTCTCTCCTGAGGAGTTTTGCCAATAAGGTTACTATAGCCATTAATCTCATCTAAATACTCACAAATGACGGTTATTTCAGCTAAAAAACTACCATCATCCATCTCTAATGATGGTGTTTGACCTGATGGATTTTTAGCTAAGTAAGACGCTTCTCTGTTCTCTCCGCCTAATAAGTCTATTTCGACTGTATCAATTTGTATCCCAAGTTCTGCGATGAACATCCTGACAACATGTGGATTTGGTCCAATTGAATTATATAACTTCATATTTATTTAAGGTTGTTTTACAACATCTCCTCCTTTCATTACAAAATCTACAGTCTCAAGTATAGTGATATCCTCTAATGGATTTTTTGAGACTCCAATTAAATCTGCCAGCTTACCTTTTGTAATAGTACCTATTTCACTATTTTTTCCAAGCAAATCAGCTGCGTAAAGTGTAGCACTTAAAATGGCCTCTTTCTCTGTCATACCAGCATCGATCATGAGTTTAAACTCTTTTGCATTTTCTCCATGTGGCGATACACCACTGTCTGTGCCGAAGGCAATCTTCAGGCCAGCCTGATTGGCCATAGAAAAAGTTGCTTGAAGTTGAGGTCCGATTTCTAGTGCTTTTTTTTCAACAAAAGGTGGGTAATAGTCTTCAATCAAAGCTTTATCTGCAACCCACTTTCCTGCGAGTAATGTTGGCACGTAATATGTTCCTCTTTCCCTCATAAGAGATGCACCCTCTTTGTCCATGAGTGTTCCGTGTTCAATTGAATCTACACCAGCTAATGTGGCTCTTTTAATGCCTTCAGATCCGTGAGCATGTGCCGCAACTTTAAAACCATAGTCCTTAGCAGATGCAACAATTGCTTTTATTTCATCTACTGTCATTTGAGGATTTTGACCATTTTTGGCATTACTAAGAACTCCGCCTGTTGCAGTTATCTTAATGAGATCTGCATCTTGCTTGTATCGATGTCTTACTGCTTTATAAGCATCTTCTTTACCATTTATCACTCCCTCTTTTGGTCCGGGGTCAGAGGTAAAGGTTAAGTTCAAGGAATTAGTAGGATCACCATGTCCTCCAGTTGTTGATATCGTAGTACCTGAAGAAAAGATTCTTGGTCCGAATGTCACTCCTTTATTTATAGCATTTCTAAGTGAAATAGTTATTGAATCCGCATCGCCCAAGTTCCTAACGGAAGTAAATCCTGCAAGCAGAGTTTTTTCTGCATTTTTTGTTGCTCTAATTGCATAATCAGCTGAATTCAAAGTAGTTCTCTCTATATATGCCTTTGAAGAGCTTTGGCTAGTAAGATGAACATGCATATCTATAAGTCCCGGTAAAATATAGTAGCCAGTTAGATCTATGTAAAGGTCATCTGTTTCGGGAGAAATGTAACCAGCCAGAACTTCTGAAATTATATTTTTCTCAACCACAATTGTCATTTCCGGGTCTAATGAAGCAGTATCAGCATCAAACAAGTAACCTGCATGTATAACAGTCTTGGCATGGATGGTAATATAAAATGCAGACATTACCAGAGTAAATAGAACCTTTTTCATGCAACTAGTTTGTATCCTGTTCACCTCTAAGGCAAGCACTAAAAAACATAAGCTATAATAACGATATGAAAATTGAAAAACTTTTATCTATCTCCCCTTTAGATGGCAGATATAGTGATTCTGTTGCAGATTTAAGAAGTATAACTAGTGAATATGGCTTAATACGCTATCGGGTTATTGTTGAAATAAAGTGGTTCATTCATTTATCTAAAAATCCAAAAATAAAGGAACTCCCTTCTTTGAATATTAAAGATACACTCTATCTTAATGATTTAATTGATAATTTTAGTATTAAAGATGCAAAAAAAATTAAATCTATAGAAAGTAGAACGAATCACGATGTGAAAGCCGTAGAATATTTCCTCAAAGAGAAATTTAAATTAAACAAGAATTTAGCTCCCTATACAGAATTTATACACTTCGCTTGCACTTCTGAAGATATTAATAATCTTGCATACGCATTGATGATCAAAGATGCGTCAATGATTACCAAGAAATCTTTAAAACTAATTACTAATCGCATTAAATTTCTTTCCAAGAAATATTCTAATAATCCCATGCTGTCTAGAACTCATGGTCAAAGCGCATCCCCTACAACAATGGGAAAGGAATTTGCCAATTTCTTCCATAGAATAGAAAAACTGGAAAATGAGATTAATAGGCACGTAATGAGCGGAAAGATCAATGGAGCTGTTGGTAACTACAATGCTCATGTGGTGGCATATCCTAAAATTAACTGGGAAGCGGTTGCTAAAAGTTTTGTTAATAATCTAAAGCTTGATTTTAATAAACACACAACTCAAGTCGAGCCTAAAGATACAATTGCATTACTTCTAGGTGATTACGTAAAACTAAATAATATTCTCATAGACTTGTGCAGAGATATTTGGGGTTACATATCATTAGGTTACTTTTCACAACAATTAAAAGAAGGAGAAGTTGGATCTTCGACCATGCCTCATAAAGTCAATCCAATTGATTTTGAAAATGCAGAAGGTAATTTAGGTATAGCTAATGCATTCCTGACTCACATTAGCAATACAGTAACTATTTCAAGATGGCAGAGAGATCTTACAGACTCAACGATAATGCGAAACTTGGGCTCTTCCTTTGGATATATAAATTTAGCTTTGTACTCTTTATTGAAAGGACTTAATAAATTAGAGATTAACAAAATAAAATTAAAACAGGATCTAGATGATTCCTGGGAAGTCTTAACAGAGGCCATTCAAACAATTATAAGAAAAAATAATATACCCAATGGATATGAATTGATGAAAAAACTTTCTAGAGGAAAAAAAATCTCTAGAGAAGACTTGGCAAAATTTATAGATGCAATGGATGTACCTTATACTGATAAGCAGATTCTATCGAAGCTTACTCCAAGTTTATATATCGGGTTAGCAGAAAAACTAGCCAAAGATCTAAAAGATAGTTGATTTATAGACATTTACCGTTAAACTGACGCCTTTTTTAAAATCCTATAAATCTTCCTTTTTAACTTAACAGGTACAGCAATAAGATTTAAGATTTTAAGTGACTTCAATTATTAAATAGGAAGGAATATGACCTCTTACAAAGATTTGATTAAAGAGCTTACTGAACTAAAAAGTAAGGACAAAAGCTCAAACGTAAACATTAACCCAGAGAATGCAGCCAGGATGAGAATGCAGAATCAATTCCAATCAGGACTTGATATTGCAAGGTATACAGCTGCAATAATGAGAAAAGATATGGAAGAGTATGATGTCAATTCAGAATCTTATACTCAATCTTTAGGGTGTTGGCATGGTTTCATTGGGCAACAAAAACTCATATCTATTAAAAAGCATTTTGGTAATACTGACAAAAAATATTTATATTTGTCTGGATGGATGGTAGCAGCTCTAAGATCTGACTTCGGCCCATTGCCTGATCAATCTATGCATGAGAAAACAACAGTAGCCTCATTGATTGACGAACTATACACATTCTTGAAACAAGCTGACGCCAGAGAACTTGGTGGCTTGTTTAGAGAGTTAGATGCATCTACGGACGATAAGAAGGAAGAAATACAAAATAAAATAGACAATTTTCAGACACACATTGTTCCAATAATTGCTGATATTGATGCGGGCTTTGGAAATGAAGAAGCAACTTACCTTATGGCCAAGCAAATGATAGAAGCTGGAGCTTGTTGTATCCAAATAGAAAACCAAGTTTCGGATGAAAAGCAGTGCGGACATCAAGACGGCAAGGTAACAGTGCCTCATTCTGACTTTTTAGCAAAAATTAATGCGGTTCGTTACGCATTTTTAGAACTAGGCGTTGATGATGGAGTAATTGTTGCAAGAACAGATTCATTGGGTGCAGGTTTAACTAAACAAATTGCCATTACTCATGAAGTGGGAGATTTAGGCGATCAATATAATTCTTTTCTAGATTTAGAAGAAGTTGCTGAGGGTGAAATGAATCATGGTGATGTGCTTATTAACCATCATGGGAAAGTAGTAAGACCAAGAAGATTGCCTAGTAATCTTTATAGGTTCAAAGAAGGAACCGGAGAAGCTAGATGTATATTAGATTCTATAACAAGTCTTCAAAATGGGGCTGATCTAATATGGATAGAAACAGAAAAACCTCATATAGGTCAAATTGGTGCGATGATGGATGAAATTAAAAAAGTGGTACCTAACGCAAAACTGGTCTACAACAATAGTCCGTCTTTCAACTGGACATTAAATTTCAGACAACAAGTCTTTGATTCAATGGTCGAAGAAGGAAAAGATACCTCTTCATATGAACGTGAAGACTTGATGAGCATAGATTATGATCTTACAGATCTAGCAAAAGAAGCAGATGAAAGAATCAGAACTTTCCAGGCTGATGCTGCAAAACAAGCAGGTATCTTCCATCACCTTATAACACTTCCAACATATCATACGGCCGCCCTATCGACAGATAATTTGGCCAAAGAATACTTTGGCGAAAAAGGGATGCTTGGCTATGTGGAAGGTGTTCAGCGAAAAGAAATTAGAGAAGGCATAGCATGTGTTAAACATCAAAATATGGCAGGATCTGACATGGGAGATGATCACAAAGAATATTTTGCAGGTGAAGCTGCTCTAAAAGCTTCTGGTGAAGACAACACTATGAATCAATTTTAGAGAATTCTTACTGATACAAAAAAGGGAGCCTTAAGCTCCCTTTTTTATTGCTCAGCACATTTAGAGGGGTTTCCTCCGCAAAGTTCACAATCTCTCCCAGGCTCTAGATTAGCAAGGCCTCCACATGAACCTGAAATAGGCTTTTTTCCAAAAAATAATCCTACAGACATGATGCAAACTATTGTCATTAATATAAGAAATATAATCAGGATGTCTAACATGTTTATATTTTAACCTTTTGTAGTTCTTTAGAGAATATTAATTTAGCTTCATTGTTGTCTTCAGTAACAAATAGAGCCTTGATATTATTTTTGTCTGCAAAATTTATGGCTTGATTTAATTCCATTGCATTGAGTGCAGTAGCAATCGCATCCGCTTTCATTGTATCTGTTGATATAACAGACACTGATTTTTTATTGAATTCACTTGGCAAGGTATTGGAATCCATTGTATGACTGTATTTCTCATCATTAAATATTCTTATATTCATATAATCTCCTGAAGTCGCCATTGCAAAAGATTCATGATTATCGGAATAAAAAATATGAATGAATGTAGAAGGATTTAAGGGATTGATAACTCCTACCTTCCAGGCTTTCCCATCAGGCTTTAAAGTCGTTGTTCTTATTTCCCCACCCAGCTCTACCATGAAACTCTTAATTTTTTCTTCATTTTTTAGAAATAAGAAGGCCTTATCTATCGCAAAACCCTTGGCAATTGAAGAGAAATCTAACGCAATATCTTTAAGTTTTTTAACCAGAAATTTCTCTTGATCAAATTCTATTGAGTTACACCCTATTTGGTCTTTAAAATATCTCAGATCAATTTTTTTTGGCTTCTCCTTAACTTCTTTTGGACCGAACCCCCAGGAGTCTACTATCTTGCCAATAGTTACGTCATAGACCCCATTAGTTTTTAAACATAAAGTTGTTGCGTAAGCCAAAACCTCTATAAAGTCTTTATCTACTTGAGTCCACTCACCTATTACAGATTGATTAACTCTAGAAATCATAGAGCCTTCTATATAAGTCGACATCTCTTCATTCACATTGCTAAAGATATTTCCTATTGATGATTCTATATTTTCAGGGTTATCAATCTGTAGATTAATGTTATAAGTCGTGCCCATCACTGAACCAGAAATATTTTCTACAACTATCTCGTCTTCAAATAAAAAAGAAATCGAAATTATAAAAACAAAGGAAATTATAAGGAAAATTGGAAGATAGATCTTTATCAAGTATTAACTACCAAAGTCATCAAATTTAATCGCCTCTGGTTCTACACCCAGTCGATCAAGCATATCAAAACAAGCGTCCATCATCATAGGGGGACCACACATGTAATATTCACAATCCTCAGGTGCCGCATGATCTTTTAGATACTGATCATGTATAACTTGATGAATGAAGCCTGTATAACCTTCCCAATTATCTTCAGGAAGAGGATCAGAAAGTGCAACATGCCACTGAAAATTCTCATGCTCTTCTGCTAGCTTGTCATACTCTTCTGTATAAAACATTTCTCTGAGGCTTCTTGCGCCATAGAAGAATGTAATCTTTCTATTTGTATTTAACCTGAGCAATTGATCGAAGATATGAGAACGCATTGGAGCCATGCCAGCTCCTCCGCCTATAAAGACCATTTCGCTTTCAGTTTCTTCTGCAAAGAATTCACCAAAAGGGCCAAAAATAGTTAACTTATCGCCTTCTTTAAGATTAAAAATATAAGAAGTCATTTCTCCTGCCGGAAAATCTGTACCCGGAGGCGGGGAAGCAATTCTAATATTAAATTTCATTATCCCTTTCTCATTTGGATAATTAGCCATAGAGTAAGCTCTAATAACAGGCTCTAATGTTTTTGACGTATTTTCCCAAACTCCAAATCTATCCCAATCTTCGTGGTATTCTTTATCAACGTCGAATGATTTATATTCAAGTTCGTATGGTGGTATTTCCATCTGTACATAACCACCTGCTTTAAATCCAACCTCCTCACCCTCTGGAAGTTTTAGAACTAGCTCTTTAATAAAAGTTGCAACATTCTCATTTGATACAACTTCACATTCCCATTTTCTTGCTCCGAATACCTCGTTAGGTACAACAATTTCCATGTTATCTTTAACTGGAACTTGACATGATAAACGCCATCCCTCTTTTTTTTCTTTATTTGTAAAATGAGACTCCTCAGTAGGAAGTATAGAACCACCCCCACTGATGACTTGGCACTTGCATTGTGCACAAGTTCCGCCGCCACCGCAGGCTGAAGATAAAAATAAATTCTGCGAAGCTAAGGTTTGAAGTAATTTTCCGCCTGATTCAACATCTACAGATTTTGCAGCATCATTCATTGAAATACTGACATTACCTGACGAAACTAATAATTTTCTAGCGCCTAATATGACAAACACCATCATATTTACAGCTATTGTAAAAACAAGAACGCCTAGAACAATTTCATTTTGTAAAAAGTCCATTTTATAAAGAAATACCTCCAAATG
>TARA_B100001093_G_scaffold516773_1_pt1 | contig 15071 bp, 10 predicted proteins | sample TARA_B100001093 | Tara Oceans TARA_B100001093 (sample SAMEA2623116) | marine metagenome | biome: marine biome (ENVO:00000447); feature: surface water layer (ENVO:00002042); material: "saline water (ENVO:00002010), including plankton (ENVO:xxxxxxxx)" | depth 5 m
TTTACTAGAGACTTATAATGAGAGCTTTTCATGACCTCACCCCAAGACCCTAAAGCCTCACAACAAAGGTTAAATCCGTCACGCCTAAGTAAAATTAACTTGTCGGAGCCATCTAAAATCTGCCCAGGTCGACGACAAAGTTCTATTACGGTCTGACCCGTGTTTTTCACTTTCGATAAAGTATCACGTATTTTTTGTTCCGACTCGCGATCAATACTCTCTAATACATTATCCAAAACTAATATTTGCGGTGCGCCGTCTCGAACAGCATAAAGTCCTCTAGCGAGCTGCGCTCTCCGCAGCTGTCCCGACGAAAGATAGCGGATACCTTGATTTATAACTTTGCTTAAACCTAAATCCTCAAGTAACTGATAAAGCGAGCTTTCATCTTGATCAACTCTGGCAGTGGAAACAAATCTGCGGACTGAGGTACCCTCATCTCGGGCAGTGTCATCGTATTCACTAACATCAAAACGTTTCTCTCGAACCAGTAAACGCTTCTGTTCTTCAAAACTTATATTATGAACATCCAATGAAGAAACAAATCCTTGATCAAACAAAACATAGATCGCCGATTCTCGACATTGACCGGTGAGCAAGTCGGCAACTATATTTTTCCCAGATCCGTTTCCTCCCAGCAGTACCAAATGCTCTCCTTGATTTACTTCAATTTCATCAACGAGAAGAACAATATTCTGCCCCCTTCTGACTTTAGCCTTTGTGAGCAGGATCATTGGAGAATCAGAATTGGGAAGCATACTCGGCAACTAAAATATCCTACGCACCAATTGGCGAACTTTTTTTGTCACCGAAGTCGTAGATAGAGAGCGCAGTTCCTCTGAAGTTTTAGGGATCCATAATGGTTCTCTATAAGCAGGTTGCTCTCTCGAACCTTCCATCGGGGTGACGTATTCACAGTCAGAAAAAAAATAATGCGTAACTTGCGAATGCCGAGTTCGCCTCGGGTCCAATTGCTCAGCGCCCCCATGAAGAAGATTGGGGTGCCAGATAATAGCCTCACCTCTTTTTACTAATCCAAATTCTGCAACAAGTCCGTTGTCCCTAATCAAGCGGTCGATGCATTCTTCATACTTGTGATAATTTGAGTAACCTGTTTTTAGATTAAAATCTTGCATTGAATACTCAGGCAATTTATGACTTCCCGGATAATACTGTAGGGGACCATTCGCTCTATCAATGTCTTCCAATGCGACCCAAACGCCGGCCATGAAACCCCTTGGTATCGAATTAAAATGAATGGTATCCGAATGCGACCGCTGACGTGTGCCGACCGGAAAATTCAACGTTTGAAAAGGAAGAGGCTCACGTCCAAACAATTGTTTAAGGGCGGAAAGCACAGCTGAAGAAACAGCAACCTCACGCACTGCATTTACACTCTTCCACGCATCCTGAACACGCCGTGGCGCCCCAAACTCTGAACAAGGTTGTTTTCGATACAAATATGAGACGTGTGTAACAATCTCATCAAGCAATAATTTTGAAAACTTAAAATCAATGATCAAGTAACCGACTTCAGCAAATTTTTCACATTGAGTTTCAGTGAGAACTTTCATCTAAACACCAAATTTTAAGCGTCATTTTTCAATGCTCTACAGAGTTTAAATACCGAGAGCTCAGCTGAACCACCCTTTGTAATGATAGCGCCCAACATAAATCGTTGCGGTGGCTCAATAATGCTTCTAGTATACAAGCCAATCTAAAATCTAGTAAGTAAGTATTTATACTACCAACAAGCGTTGGAAGATAGGCATCAAGCAGTGAGAAAAAAACAGAATCATTTCTTTTATATAGCATTTAGCCTCTTGCTAACACAGACCACTCTAGCGGAAGATTGGGCTGAAGGATTTGATTTGTTTATGAACAACTGTTCCGAATGCCATCAGAGAAGCGGGCGAGGAATTAAGGGCATCTATCCTACACTGATAAAAAGTGAAATAGTCACAGGCAATGGATTAGATATCGCGCAAGTTCTGATTATTGGACGTGGAGAGATGCCTTCTTTCGCAGACGCAATGACAGCAAAAGAAATGGCGCAGATAATAAACTACATCCGTCACGCATGGGGCAATGACAAAAATCTCAAAACCAATGTCAACGTTTCGGCTGATAATATTCTCCAGCTTCTTCAAAAGTAGGAGTATATTCTTCTTGTCAAAAGCCATTAAAAATATCCTCGCAGTGCTTAAATCTTAATTGAACCGCCTGTGATGTCGTTGCAATTAGCGTTGATCTTTTTATAAAAACCCATAAAATTCTGATTGATTCAAATGACGCTTGATCAAAGGCCGTGAAATGACAATGAATTTCGTACCACCAACAGCCGACATAGATCCGCAATTCAAGCCTTATCTTCGGTGTCCCCCGAGGATCTCTTACTCACAGCCGACAGACTCATGGCTAACCAGAAATCTTATTTCCTCTCTGGAGGTTATTTTAGGTAGGCGACGCATTGAGAAAACGTACTACAAACTGAAAGAGGACGATTTTGATATCAGAAAATTCTTTGGCGATGCTTTAAAGGAAGCTAAAATCAAAGTAGAACTTAATAAGGAAAAGTTGGATAACATTCCCAGAACCGGCCCTCTCCTTTTCGTGGCTAACCATCCTTTCGGAGTAATTGACGGGATCATCCTATGCGATATCGCAGCGCAAGTCCGTGGCGACCTGCGTATTATGCTTAACTCTATACTCTGCCAAGATGTAACTATCGCTCCGCATTTGCTCCCCATCGACTTTAACTCATCAAAAGAAGCCACCAGAACTAATATCCGCAGCAAGCAACTCGCGCTAAAAGCCTTATCATTAAACATTCCCGTCCTAATGTTTCCATCCGGGATGGTGTCCACTGCCGATAAATTTGGTTTTGGCAACATTAAGGACGCCCCATGGACAACATTTGCAGCTAAGTTAATTTTGGAAGCCAAGCCCACGGTCGTGCCTATCCACTTCCATGGGAGAAACAGCCGATTATTTCATGTGGCCTCACACATCGCGGAACCACTTCGAATGGCACTTTTAATCCACGAGGCCCTAAAAAAATTCAATGGATCTCTGAGAGTAAATATTGGTGACCCTATTTTAACCCAAGACTTTGCTCCTTACTCTTCCAGGCAAGGCGTAACCAACTATCTCTACGACAAAGTCAGCTCTTTGGGAGCGGGAGCGAAGACAACGCCTGAGAGTCAGCGTAGATAAGACGCACCATTTACATCGATCACCGTGCCTGTCGAAAACTCAGCACCCTCTGAAGCAAGAAACAAAACAGCATGTGCCACTTCCTCTGGCTGAGCAATTCGACCCAAAGGAGACTGAGCTCTAACTTCAGCTCCTTTTTCAGACGCCATCAAATCTGCGGAAAGGTCTGTCTCCACGAACCCCGGTGCCACCGTCCCTACAAAAATCTTGTGAGGAGCTAAAGAAACTGCCAACGACTGTCCCAAGGAGATAAGACCGGCCTTGCTAGCCCCATATGCTGGTTTTTCAGGCTCACCTCTATAGGCACCTCGGGAAGCAACATTAACTATCCTACCACCGCCAGCAGCAATCATATGTTGGGATGCACAAAAGGAAAGGTTAGCCGGACCGAATAGATTGCATGCCAGTGTTTTTTCCCAGATGTCTTGCCAATCGTCATAGCCTACAGTGTCAACAGAATGATTGATTCCGATACCTGCATTATTTACGACTATGTCTAACCCGCCAAGACCAGCTAAACAACGAGAAAAAGCTGACGCTGTAACTTCGGGGGATGAAAGATCAGCTTTAACAATCAGATGTTCGTATTCTGGATTAAATTCGCAAATTCTCTTCAACGTCTGATTTGCACGCTCCTGATCATCGCGAAAGACCATTGCAACGTGAGCTCCTCGCTGAGCAAAAGCTGAAGAAATAGCAAAGCCAATCCCTCGAGTACCACCTGTAACAATAACTCTCTTTCCTTCAAAGTCCATAAGCCCAACTCTTTAAAAAAATTTCAAACTAATTTGTAAAATCTTTCCTCACTGATTGACAAGCCTCTCACTTATCTCCCAAAGCCGCTCAGCATCCTCCAGATTCGTTGCCCACTCCGACACCCCTTTAATCATTAAATCTTATGTAAAAGAAATTGTATTTTTTCCATTGACGTTATTTACAAATCCAGACCTTCCCAAAAAATCTTGGTCTAACATCGCATTTAAAACTCCTCTTTCGTTTCCGATATTAGAGACAAACCGTCGGCCGCTCAATTTTTCTCGTGCGATAACGATCCCATAATCTGGCTCACCCTTTTTATGAACAACGGTGTAAGTCTCAACTGTCGATTCTCCGTGCGGAGTCTTAGTCACTTCTGGACCCGGCATGTCGTCAAGGCCAAGCTGGTAACTTGAAGCCTTTTCTCGCCCCCACATACCGCGCGAAGGAGTCGCTGAATAAATTCCTGCAGCATGCTTCGTCAAACATCCCCCGATAGCCGTTATCATTCCAAAAGCCTGCCGCTTATCTCGCAGTTTCTTAATAATCTCTACTATCGCATGCATGGAATAATTGTTACCTGGCCCGCCAAAAAACGGCAGCCCCCCTGTCAACGTCAACCCTTGCCTATCAGTTACATCGATTTTTAAACTTTTACACGCAATTTGAACAGCTGCCGGAAAACAGGAGTACAAATCAAAATAATCTATCGCACCGGAGTCTAATTCAGCCATCTCAAACGCTTGATAAAAAGTCTCATTCATCGCAGGCGATGAGTGGTAATCAATCCTCTCAAGGGGTAACAATTTGTCATTTGCTTCCGCACAGCCATGTAAAAAGATCCACTTGCTTGGATCGATGCCTAACTCTCTAGCCTTGCCGACCGACGTCATAATAACTGATGCCGACTGGTTGACATTTTCCATAGCATTTACAAATTTTGGATACGGAAAACCAATTAAACGGTTATCTTCAGTCACCGCCGCAAGCTGCTTCACCGTGCGAATAGTTCTGAATGTTGAAAATGGGTTGTCAGCGGCCACCTCGCTAAATGGCGCAAAGATTGCTCCCATATGAGCGAAATGTTCTTTTACATTATGTCCTAACTCGCCGCGAATCGCCTGCTCAAACAACGGGTAGGTATTAACGGGAATCCCAACCCCATGAGCTAGTTCATGAGCACTGGTTATAATTTCACCTTGCCCGCGATCTTCCAAAGAACCGGAACTATTCTCCTCCCAATTAAGGGTAAGTCCCTTTCGTAGTGCTTGTTTCGTTGTCCTTATGGCCTCAGCACCAGCAAGAAGAACAATTTCAACGTCACCCTCTGAAATACGTTGGGCCATTTCATTGATAAATTTTTGCGGAGTGTTGCCACCAATACTGCCGTATATACTATTCGCGGGTTCAGCCCCAATTCTAGATGCGATTGCCCGCGGCGGGTTCTGTGCACGACCAAAAGAATTAGACATCCTTGGCCGATTATGTGAATCCGCGAAAAGCCGCACAACTGCTATCGTGTCAATCGCTTTAACGAGAAGCATACGACCTGATTTGCCTAAACCGGTGTCGGCAATCGCGGTCTCAGCCGAGATCGCTGCCAAATCCATCGGTGATCGTAATTTTTCCGAGGTCTCTTCCTTATCAGTAAACTGACCTCCACCGACAAGTATCGGTGTTGAATTTTCTATCATTTTGATTAACCTTTATAGAGAAATAACTCTAACTTAATTGCCTGTAATGGTGGAGAAAAAAATATCAGAGTACGTAAACCCCTTACTAATGACTAGTAATACCAGTAAAAACGATAAAAAAATCACAACGTTTACTATCTTTTAATTAAGACTTTCCACGAGAAAATGTTCGGATTAATGTTTATCGTGAAAATTTTACTGTTAAATTTCGGAAACACTCGACGTAGTTATTTTTTGATCCTATAGTACGCGACTTTAAAACCTAACAGATACAACTAAAAGGGATTTGATTCATTGATTACAGTAGCAAATATAACGATGCAATTTGGCGCAAAACCGCTATTTGAGAATATTTCAGTAAAATTCGGCGAGGGGAATAGGTACGGATTAATCGGAGCGAATGGGTGTGGAAAAAGCACTTTCATGAAAATTCTCGAAGGAAACCTTAAAGCCACTAGTGGAAATGTATCGCTTACACCAAATGAACGCTTAGGAACGCTAAATCAAGACCAATTTGCCTATGAGAACTATACTGTCATCGACACTGTAATTATGGGTCATTCACAACTTTGGGATATCAAGAAAGAACGTGACCGAATTTATAGCCTTGCGGATATGTCGGAAGAAGAAGGGATGCGTGTTGCAGAACTTGAAGTCGCATTCGCGGAGCTAGATGGTTATAGCGCAGAAAGTCGTGCTGGTGAGTTATTACTTGGCGCTGGCGTTGAGCAAGAACTGCACCTCGGTCAAATGTCCGAAGTTGCGCCAGGTTGGAAGCTACGTGTTCTTTTAGCACAGGCTCTTTTCGCTGACCCCGACATCTTGCTCTTAGACGAGCCCACAAATAATTTGGATATTAATGCTATTCGTTGGCTAGAGGAAACATTGACTCAACGCAAGTCAACGATGTTAATAATCTCTCACGATAGGCACTTCCTTAACACTGTTTGCACTCATATGGCCGATATCGACTACGGCGAACTCAGAGTTTACCCAGGCAACTATGACGACTTTATGGTTGCATCAACGGCCGCCCGAGAACGCTTGCAATCAATCAACGCAAAAAAATCAGCCCAAATTTCAGACCTACAGCAATTTGTCAGTCGGTTTTCGGCAAACGCCTCAAAAGCCAAACAAGCTACTTCCCGAGCTAAACAATTAGAAAAAATAAAACTTGAAGATGTAAAGCCATCTAGTCGCGTAAACCCATACATACGGTTTAATCAAGACAAAAAACTCCACCGACAAGCCCTCGTTATTGAAAATCTTTCACAAAGCTTTGACGACGAGACTTTGTTTAGCGATTGCCAAATGATTGTCCCCGCCGGAACTAAAATGGCCATCATTGGGGAAAATGGTGCCGGGAAATCGACCTTTTTGCGTTGCCTTGTAAACGAACTGACGCCGCAGAGTGGTGTTATAAATTGGGCGGAGAATGCGCGAATCGGTTATTGCCCTCAGGACAATACATCAGATTTTGCTGAGAATCTGACTGTGTTTGAGTGGATGAGTCAGTGGCGGAAACCTTCACATGATGACTTAATTGTCAGGGCAACATTAGGCCGACTCCTTTTCCCTTCTGACGACGCAAACAAAAAAGTACAAGTTTGCTCGGGTGGTGAGAAAAATCGACTTCTTTTCGGCAAGCTAATGATGCAAGATCCTAATGTTTTAATAATGGACGAACCTACCAACCATATGGATATGGAGGCCATCGAATCATTAAATCTTGCCCTAGAGTTATATGAAGGGACTTTGATTTTCGTGAGCCATGACCGAGAGTTCGTCTCATCTTTAGCCAACCGAATCGTTGAGATTCGAAATAAAAAAATTAACGACTTTCACGGCGACTACAACGAATTTCTCACGAAAAAACTTAACGTTAAGTAGTCGTAAATAGAGACAAGCTTTGGTAAGTCAATAAAAAGTCTCTCTGAGGCCCAAAAAAGCGATAACTAAATGTCGACTGACGCAGATAAAATTTTACAAACTATATTCGGTTACACGTCTTTCCGATCGCCACAGAAAGAGATTATTGAGTCAATTAGCGGTGGCGACGATGCGCTTGTTCTTATGCCAACCGGCGGAGGAAAGTCCCTTTGCTATCAAATCCCTGCACTTCTTCGCGATGGTTGCGGTATTGTAATTTCGCCACTTATCGCACTTATGCAGGACCAAGTTAGTGCACTTCGCCTTCTTGGTGTAAACGCGTCCTTTCTTAACTCCACACTCGAACGCGATGAAGAAACATTTATTGAGCACCAACTTAAAATAGGCGCTCTCGATCTTTTATACATCGCGCCAGAACGATTATTACAAAATCGCACGATCGCTTTGCTAAAAAGCACCACAATTGCATTGTTTGCTATTGATGAGGCCCATTGTGTATCACAATGGGGTCATGATTTCAGGGCTGATTATCTTGAGCTGTCGATCTTATGTAAATTATTTCCTGAGGTCCCTCGTATCGCCCTGACCGCGACAGCTGATGATCGAACCCGTAGCGAAATAATTAAACAACTTAAGCTAGAACATGCGCCACATTACGTTGCTGGGTTCGATCGTCCAAACATCAGATATCGAATAGCATTAAAAAAAAATACTAAGCAGCAATTTCTTGGGTTTTTGAAAAACGAGCATCAGGGAGAATCTGGCATCGTCTATTGCCTCTCCCGAAACAAAGTTGATCAAATAGCAACCTGGCTGAAAACTCAAAAATTTAAAGCGCTTCCTTATCACGCGGGAATCCCGAGCAATAAACGAGCAGAATATCAAGCCCGCTTCCTGCGAGAAGAAGGCATTATTATAGTCGCTACGATTGCCTTCGGGATGGGAATAGACAAACCAGACGTCCGCTTTGTCGCGCATTTAGATCTCCCCAAAACGATAGAAGCCTATTACCAAGAAACGGGCAGGGCTGGTAGAGACGGCCTGCCCGCTAACGCTTGGATGGTCTACGGTTTACAAGATGTAATCAAACTGCGGCAAATGATGCAGAATTCAGAGGGAAGCGAGGAACACAAGCGCGCCGAGCAACACCGACTCAACGCAATGCTGGGCTTATGTGAGATAACCTCATGTCGTAGGCAGGCACTTTTATCCTATTTTGATGAACATCTGAGTGATGCATGCGGCAATTGTGACACTTGCATTGAGCCGCCCCGAACCTGGGAGGGAACTGAATTCGCTCGAATGGCACTCAGCGCGGCTTATAGGACAGGCCAAAGATTTGGTGTAAATCATTTAATCGATGTTTTGCGCGGCGCTGAAACTGATAAAGTTTTCCAATTTGAGCATCATCATCTCCCAGCATACGGTATTGGAAAATCGCTCAGTGCAAACGATTGGCGTTCTGTATTTCGACAATTAGTTGCCCGTGGTTTTTTAAGTGTCGACATTGAGCGGTTTGGAGCGCTGCGATTGGAGGAAGTTTGCCGCCCATTGCTCCGGGGAGAGGCAAAAATAGAATTACGGAAGGACCCGGATAAGGCCTCAACAAAACGCCAGACTCGGACCCCACTTCCATCAGATATTGATATCGCGCTCTGGGAAGCGCTTCGGGAGTGTCGAAGGTCATTTGCTTCAGAGCTTGGGATTCCTCCATATGTGGTTTTCAATGATGCTTCGCTTACAGAAATGTGCCAAATGCTCCCAACAGATTTCGATAATTTTTCAATGATTAGCGGCGTTGGAGAGCGAAAATTAGAAAAATATGGCCCGGCGTTCATATCGGTGATTAGCGAACATCTCGCTAGCTACTGAGCCCGTCCCAACAAAGAAGTCAACGGCTCTGCCAGCCACATTTCGTTACAACTCAAACTCGCGTTAACCGATATAATAAAGACCATATAATTAAGCTCTTCGTCCAAAAATGCGCTATTGTTAAATCACAAAAAAACGCAAAGAGGTCGGTATGAATAAATTCCCAATCCAACCGCAAGGTGCCCTGCTTACGGAATCATTTGAACCTGCGGCCGCTAACGGTCTCATCAACAGACGCCAACTTTTAAGCCTGGGTCTGAAAAGCGCAACCATAGCCGGATCTGCATCTATGCTAAGTTCGACTACCTCAGCGCAAAGCGCTGCATTGGAAATTCCTGCATGGTCAAAGACACCAGGACCCGGCTCAAGTGACTACGGATCGCCATCCTCTTTTACTAATGCCAAACGAATGGCAGGAAATCCGAACCCTTTGTATCCTGGCGGAGGTGCTTCTCGCTCCCCACTCCATCAGCTTCAAGGCAGCATTACTCCCAGCGGCCTTCATTTTGAAAGGCATCATGCCGGTATCCCTGCCATAAATCCGGCTGGCCACAAGCTTGTCATCAACGGTTTGGTCAATCGCCCCTTAAGCTTTGATTATGAAGACCTATTGCAATATCCGATGATTAGTAGGGTTCATTTTCTTGAGTGCTCCGGTAATAGTGGAGCACTATTTGGCGATGATGCTCCGGACGGCAGTGCCCAAAGCATTCACGGACTCGTATCTTGCTCTGAGTGGACAGGGATTAAACTTAGCTCGCTACTCGAGGAAGCCGGAATAAGCTCCTCTGCGACGTGGGTCAGCGCGGTCGGAGCAGACGCTGCCAGTATGGGACGCTCGCTGCCCATCGACAAAGCCCTTGATGATGTAATGCTCGCGCTGTTTCAGAATGGCGAGCCTCTGCGGCCAGAGCAAGGCTATCCCATGCGACTCTTTGTTCCAGGATGGGAAGGAAACGTCAGCGTTAAGTGGCTTACTCAGCTCAAAGTGACGAACGCGCCCAGTCAGTTTAGGGATGAAACTAGCAAATATACAGACACATTGAAAAATCGTAAAAGTCGCCAATTTACCTTCCCTATGGATGTGAAGTCTATTATTACCTCGCCCTCCGGACAGATGAAATTATCCAGACAGGGTTTATATGAGCTCACTGGAATCGCTTGGTCTGGTGGCGGACGCATCACACAGGTAGAGGTCAGCGCAGACGGCGGCAAGACATGGGCCATGGCCGAAATCGATTCCCAACTTGGTGAGAAGGCACTCGCTCGCTTCAGAATTCCCTGGAACTGGAACGGCGGAGAGGCAGTGCTGCAAAGCCGTGCGACCGATAGCAACGGAATCATACAACCGACACGAGACGCGTTGGTAGCGGCAAAAAATCAGATCAATTACCGCCCTTTCTATCACTACAATGCAATCCAGAGCTGGGCGATCAATAGGAATGGGGAGGTCAGCAATGTTTATGCGTGATAGGCACAAAAATATCGCGAAATTAATCGCATGCTTTGTGGTGTTAACGACAACGCTGAGCTTGAAAGCGCAAACACCGCAGCTCGGAAATTTACTTGAACCCGCTGCACTAAATGGCTTTGATCTTATCGCGGCCCCCGACGGCTCAGGGCTCCCAGTTGGCAGCGGCACTGCATCTCAGGGAAAACTGGTCTACGAAACCCAATGCCAGGTCTGTCATGGGGAAAAAGGCGAGGGAAACGGCTCAGCAAACCGCCTTGTTGGTGGAAATATGCAATCTGATGATGCACCTATTCGCACCGTCGGCAGCTTTTGGCCTCACGCAACCACATTATTTGATTACGTTAGAAGAGCAATGCCAGCGACTGCCCCGAAATCATTGAGCAACACAGAGGTCTATCAAGTCATTGCTTATATTCTCCACATGAACGGTCTGGTCGGTCTTAACGAAACAATTGACCGACGGAGCCTGTTACAAATCGAAATGCCGAACAGTGAGGGTTTTATCGATAACAGCAACATTCGTTAAAATCTGACTCTCTCAAATCACATAAAAACTGGTGCGGCTCTATGTCGCGCGGCTTTGTGTCACATTTTAACCACCTATATTATTGCGTAACCTATCTAAACCATCTCTGATATAACTCAATAATTTTATTAAATAAACCTACTTTTACTAAGCGAGAAAATTTTAATGTCTTATCCCGTCTCACGAAAATTTGTTTTGGCCACCACGCTCGTATGCACCCTTTTAAGCCAGCTAAGCCACAGTCAAGAAATCTCGTTATCAAAACTATCTGGCACGCCAGAACTAGCAGACTTTATTTCCTCTGAAGATATGAGGCCTATCTCGAGTCTCGCTCAATCTATGACTAAGATCGAATCCTTTATACAGCGGCTTCCAGACGATGGTGAGCCTGCCTCGCAACGCACCGAAGTCTATCTCGGTTACGACTCAACTGAACTTCACGCAATATTTCTCGCTTTCGATGATGAACCTGGGCTTATACGGGCCAACATCTCTTCAAGAGAGAACTTTGAGGGAGACGATTCAGTTGAACTGATAATTGATACTTTTAATGCACAAAGAGCCGCCTTCGCGTTTAGGACCAACCCCGTGGGGATCCAGTGGGATGCGCGCTGGACAGAAGGCGCATCGCGCAGGGGCGGATTTGACACCACACTCGAGGCCGTGTGGGACAGTGAAGGACAGCTAACCAATCAAGGGTATGCCGTTAAAATGTCAATACCACTGCGGAGCCTCCGATTTCCAGAAGCTGAGGATCAAATATGGCGGGTGCAAGTTGGCCGAAATATCGCAAGACTTGATGAACAGAATTACTGGCCACATTACTCGATCAGTAAAGAAGGTCGACTAAATCAAACTGCCCTAATGTCAGGTATTACTGACGTCGCCCCCGGCAATAATACTCAAATTATCCCCTTCATTTTCGCAAGAGAAATAGACGCTCTAGATCCCGACGCAACAGGCGGACCAATGTTTAATACAAAGTCTGAGCAAGACGTTGGGCTAGACGCAAAATTCATTTTTAACGATGCCATCGTCCTTGATCTCACACTAAATCCTGATTTCAGCCAAGTCGAATCAGATCAACCACAAGTCACAATTAACGAACGATTTGAAGTTCAGTTCCCAGAGCGCCGGCCTTTCTTCGTCGAGAACGCCGATTTTTTTGCAACCGATTCTAATCTTGTTTTCACAAGACGCATCGTCGATCCAGAGGGAGGTATACGCCTCACTGGAAAAACTGGTGACTATGGATTCGGTGCAATTATGATAAACGACGAGGCACCAGGGTTAAATCGCGCCGCCGATGACCCTTTGAACGGAGAAAAGGCAAACATCGCCATACTTAGGGGCTTCAGAGACTTCTCAGCTCAGAACCGAGTGGGATTTCTCATTACCGATAGAGAGCTTGGGGACGGATACAATCGGGTCGGCAGCCTTGACGGCCGATTTAAGTTAAACGCCAATTGGGTCACACAGATGCAAGCTGTCGCGACTGAGAGCGAACATCATGCCGGTGGGGAGAAAACCACAGGCTATCAGCGGAATATCGCCGTAAACCGCTCTGGACGCACATTTAATAACCATACCCACTACATCGCTACGACAAAAGACTTCCGAACTGAACTCGGCTTTGCTAATCGATATTTCAAAGCCGACACCGAAGGGCTGCACCAAAGGCTGAACTTTAATTTCTATCCGGATGAATCGACGATCAATAGTTGGGGGGCAACACTCTTTCCAGTGTATCTTCAGGACATGGAAGGACAAAAACTTTTTAGTCAAATAAGCGCGAGTGCAGAAGTAAAATTTGCGACAAGTCAGTTCAGTGCATCGATTGCTGATTACGAGGAAATTTTGCGGCCCCAAGATTTTAACGGGTTAGCCAGTAATCAGTCCTATAGTTATGACGACATAACACTTCGCTATTCAAACACCGTCTTAGAGAGCCTCAACTTGCAGGCCTCAATTCGCGACGGCAAGGCTCTTAACGTAGTGCCCCGAAGCGGCACAATGCCTGGAGTGGCCAACACTCGCAGAGTTAGCGTTGATGCGCTTTGGAGGCCTATTGACCGGCTGCGTGTCGCAAATACTTACCTCGACACTCAATTAGAGACGCTCAGCGGAACTTCGATTTTCACGAATAGGATTATGCGTTCAAATTGGAACTATCAGTTTACCCGCGAGTGGTCCTTACGTTTCATTGCTCAATATGACGAGACCGACGCAGGGCCTGCGACACGCCTCGTAGACGATGAAAACCTCAATTTTGACTTGCTTCTTAGATACGTTATTAACCCATGGTCAGCGTTGTATGTTGGCTACAACACAAACCGAAGTAATTTCGATATCGTGGACATGGAAGGCGAACGGGAACTCGTAATCGCAAATGAACTCCGAAACGACGGTGAACAATTCTTTGTAAAGTTCTCATACCTTTTCCAACGATAAAGTCTAACTATTTCTCGAGGCGCGCGGCAACTAGTCGGGCGCACTCACCGGGGTGAGGAAAACGATTTAACCGACCCTTACTAAATATGATGTCGTCACCGAGGAAAACATCAAAGACCCCACCTTTACTTGCCACCTTTGTTATATCGATACGTGGGAGACTATCTTTTATCTCAGCGAGCACACGGTCCGCTTCCGGCAGATAGTTTCACTCTGCACAATAGGTAATTTCGATGTTCTTACTCATAAATCCACACCCATTTTTTTAACCAAAACACAAAGTAATTTATTCCAGCGACCACAGAAAAACTGCTATCTAAATGATCTCCTGTACAAACCTCTGCGCACATAAAAATGTAACAATTAATAACACTTTTGCTACTATACTGTTCACGCCCATTGGTTTAAATTTTATTCCAGTTTATACTATTGTACATGTTCGGATAAGCCTAAACGCCGCGTTTTTAGGCAGTCTATTGGTAGCACCCCCAGACGGAGATTAACCCATGTCAAAGTGGCATCAGTTTTCTAGAAAAAGATCAACAATAGCACCGCTTGTGGTGATTCTTTGGCTACTAGCAGGGTCCAGCGGAGCCCAATCAACCAACTTCCTCAGAGCTACTTACCCCGAACTTGCAACCCTTTTCAATGCTTTTGATCTAACTCATGCTCAAGCCTTTGAAGAGATTATGACTATTAATGAAAATCAATATGCACAATCGGCGAGAGATCAACTTGAAGAGCACCTCAGCATGATGGCCAATATGACTATGCAAGACATGATGTCTTCTGGCATGAATCATGGTGGCGGGATGCATATGGGCATGAATATGAGCGGCCCCTACGGCGACCTGGAAATTGAGGCTCGCATTGGTTTGCGTAAAACGATGCAGGGACAACATACTGAAGAAGCCGCTTCACGAGCGTTTTCTGGAAGCTCAATACTGGACTCTCGCACTGCCCAAGTGTTGTCGCGCGGCCGTGATTTTGAAAACACAGTACTAGCTATTTACCTCGACGAAAGTATTAATGACAAACTTGATGCGCTGGACACTGCAATCGATAATTATTTAAGCGATGACGCCCACTCTGTAGCTTCATCGCCAAAAGACAGTGGTTTTATCTTAACACACCCCCAAGCAACGGCGTTCAAAACAGCCTTCCCCCGATTGAGCGCTTTTCAATGGACCCA
>TARA_B100001093_G_scaffold517328_1_pt1 | contig 15068 bp, 6 predicted proteins | sample TARA_B100001093 | Tara Oceans TARA_B100001093 (sample SAMEA2623116) | marine metagenome | biome: marine biome (ENVO:00000447); feature: surface water layer (ENVO:00002042); material: "saline water (ENVO:00002010), including plankton (ENVO:xxxxxxxx)" | depth 5 m
TTTTAAATTTTTGTCCATAATTATTTTTTCTTTTTACCCATTTTACCTGGTCCGCCGGCAGAAGTGCATCGCACACCCCATCCTGAAGCATAAGCAGATGGCCATACTTTAAACTTTCTTTTTGCTGCGGCTTTACAAGGCCCACTAATTTTTGCATACAACGGTGATTCCATATTATCTAGTTTTAAATTCTCTTTGTCTACCTCGAGTCTTAATTTTTCTTTGTTTGCCCCTTTGCTTAGGTTTAGGCTCGTCTTTGATGTCTAATTGCCAGTCTGACCATCCTGCTAGTAACATTATTCTTTGTAATGTTGTAATATCGTCTCTTGTTGAATTTTGTATATTATCAACTTTTTTAACAACTCTATCTAATGGAACATTTGTAGAGGCAGATATAACATTAGCTCCTGCTAAATAAGCCGGGTTATCTAAGCTAAATCCTTTTTCTTTCATTTCGTCTTTATTCCATTCATAAGATTTTAAAGCACTCCTTATTTTCTGTGCTTTAGATTGCACTGGCGGGGAAATGCCTAATAATTGTATTACAGTTGTTTCCGCATAGTCAGGTCTAGCTTTTTCAGATTCTCTTATAATTTTTATCAGAGCATTTTTTATTGTAGCAGTAATTGCACCACCAATACCAATACCTCTTAAAAATCCGTCTGCCATACTATTTGCAGCATCAAGATATTTTTTTTCTTTTTTCTTTTCTTCTTCTTCATCATCCCCAAAAGCTACAGCAAACAATGCTTGTTGTAAAAAAGTAAATATTAAGTTTTGTACAAATCCATAATAAGCTAGCTTCGATAAGTTTGTTTTAACATCCCCACGACCGTTTACAAGATCACTAAAAGCTTTTTTAGTTAATCTAGCATATTGTGCTGGTGTGTTTGCAAAAGCCAATATGGTGCGCCCTAATGGCCCCGCTTGTTGTGCGCTAATTCTATCAGGGCGAGATGATTGCTGTGATTCTTCAGCAGTTTCTCTAAAATCTATAAATGCCTTGTCTTGAGCTTCTTTTTGTGAAAGGCCTTGTTTAGTGTAGGTTTTAATTCTATTTCTATAGAATGTTGCACCCCCTAAAGCAATAGCCGCACTATCTGCTAATTGAGTTGGTAAAAAACCAGCTTGAAGCAATTTGCTTAATACTCCGCGCATACCGCCTTGCTTAGCCATGTCTGCTATTTCAGATTCACTTACATTAAATCTTAACCCGCCGCGTCTTTCTTTTAAAAAGTCTGAGTTAGCTAAGAATAAAAAGTCTTTCCAATATTGAGGTTGATTAGCAAAAGCTGCTCCAGCTTTTAATGGATTGTTATCTGTAAAGTTAACAAAGTTAATTGTTGATATAAGCTGTAATACAGCCGATCTTGTATTAAAAAACATAATAGCACCAACAGAATTGTTAAGCCAATTAGTAAATCTACCCGCTAAAGAATCTTGTTGAAAAGGTTTATTTCTACCGGTTTTCATTCGAGTTAAAATACCTTCTAAAGCTTTTCTATAAGGCTTTCCAAAAGCAGCTTCGAGCTTATTCATATTTTCTTTTGAAAATATTTCATCTACATTCGTTTGCCACTGCTCTAAATACTTTTTTCTTTTAACTGTATTTACACTTTCTAAAAGATCAGTAGTTATAGTGCCGGCTAGCCATCCTTGGTTTGGGGAAGCATAAGTATCACCTTTTTGCATTGATATTAATTTATCAGCAAACAGTTTTAGCTCAGCATCATTATTTATATAATTGACTAATTCTTTCTGGTCTGTTTTAAATAAACCTGGTATATTATTACCTTGTTCATTCCATATATAAACTCTTACAGCCTGTTCTCTTGTATATTCGTCAACGCTTTTCTTTTTAAGATCTTTAGGCACAACACCAATATCTTCTTTAAGTTTTTTGTAATCTTCAAACATAGCTACGCGAGCGGCGGATATATTATTCATTGCTCTAGCATAAGGATTTAATAAATTATCTTTATACCATTGCATTTGTCTATCGCCTAATTGCCCTTTGGCTAATGTTTTGTATAATAACCCAGTAAAGTCTTCAGCACTTGGCGGGATAAAGAAATTAAATTTACCTTTACTCGCGCCCCTTACTTCGGCTTTAGCCGGTGAAAATCTTTTATATGTTGCAATGCCAGTTTTAGATTCAATAATATCGTTAAATGCTTCATTTAAATTTTGCTTAGCACTAAACGCAACTCTTTCTTTATTTGCTTGGTTATCAAGTTTTCGCATTTTAGCCAACACCTGTTCATTAGTACTGCCTTTAGGTAATTTTTGCGAAGCTGGTAATTTATTATTATTTTTTGTAGCGGCTTGTTTAATTGAAAAACCTACATTTTCTTGTTTAACAGGTATTTCTATACCTTGTTTAATAGCCATGACGGTACTTTCTACTTGTGCAGGATCAGATAAGTTAAATGGAGATGTATTAATATCTGAAATAAATGTAGGAAATGCTCTAAGAGTAGTATACCTAAGGCCTTCTTTAGACCCTGTTCGCACTCTTCTAACATATACTTTTACTTGTCCTTCTAATTTAGGTAAGCCTTGTGTATTATATTTGTTTTCTCCTAAATAAAATAATCCTTTATCACCAAGTTCTATTGTATAAATTCCTTTGTTATTATATATAAGATTAACAATTTCTTCATTACCAATTATATTATTTATATTTAATTTTGATTGGAGCCCTTCTTGCTGAAGGGTAATAAATACATCTTTTAAAGCTCTTAATTGACCATTAATAATTTTACCGCCTAATTCTACTCCCCTATTATTAAAATTTTTTAAAGCTTTTTTATATTCTCTACTATTAATTTGTTTTTTTATTTGTTTTCCAACATTTAAATTTTCTATACCTGGCACAGAAAATGAGCCATCAGGTCTAATAGTAAAACTTCCCATTTGAGCTTTAGCATTAAGCTTTAATTCAATATCTACTTCAGTGTTTCCTATTTTTAATCTTAAATCAGGATTAGTTGGATCATTTCCTCCTAAAAGCTCTACGCTAACATTGTCTAAGCTTAAAGCTTTAATAACTTTATTTACATATTTTTCATATTGTATTCCTTTATTCTTAGCCTCAGCATCCGCAAAAACACCAAACATCCAAAATTTATTGTCAAAATAATTACGTATAAAATTTTGATCAACTTTATTTTTAATATCTTTTTGTAGTTGATTTTCAAAATCTTCATAAGTATAATACTTTGCGCCCCATTCAATTAACTTTTCAGCTTTTTTTGTATCAATTCTATAATCTTGTATTGCTGCTTTTACTATAGCTTTTCTAACATCAAATACAGTATTATTATTTAAAGCCTTTTGCACGTTTTCTTCAGTTACAGGATTTTTTGCACTAAACAAAACAGTGCTTCCTTTACCTGTTTCAATATTAGTTTGTTGCTGAGGAGTTAAGTTTTTTTGCAGCCTTACTTCTTGATTTGTAGCAAATTTAGCAAGTACATTAATCAAACCTTTAGCTGTTTGAGCTTGTTTATCTCTAGGCCCAGCGGTTCTTTTGCCATCAATTATACCTATAGCTTTTAAAATCGAACTGTTATCAATACCTTTATTTTTTTCATAAGGTACTATACCTGCTTTTTTGGTAGTTCTTTCTTTACGTGTATATAAATTAGGATCTTTTAATAAATTATTAGGCACGCCAGTTGCAGTACCTATAAGACCCTCGCTAACAGGTGCACCTTCTAAAACAGCCGCTTGGGGCAAAGCTTGTCTAATAATATCTATGTTTTCTTCAATAAAGTTTATTACTGCACCAAGTTCTCCTTGTGTAAAATTAGAGCTGCCGGCAAACTTTTTAGCAGGTATACCAATTTCTTTTGCAAAAATTTCTATTGCTGCATTGGGTAATGTTTTAAACGTAAGCTCTTCTTCTGTAAAATCTGCTTCTGCAATAACTTTTTCTAATGCTTTTTGATTTTCTTCGCTAAGCGCTTGCTTTTTTACTAGCTTTCTGCCTTGCGCAGGCGGAGCGGGTGTGGTTTCAACTTCAGTTTCTGCTACAACCTCAAAACCGTCTTCACGATCTTCTATTCTACTTTCTCTTTGAGTTCTTTCGCTTTCTTGAAATAATTCTTTTTTAGATCCTAACTTTGCAAATTGTATATCAGCAAATACTCTTTCGCCAAAAGCTTTTATACCAACAGGTGTACCATCTTTACGTTTAGCTTCAGGGTTAAATTTTAATATTCTATTTGTTAAATTATCTATTGTTTTTTGCGCTTCTTCCGGCGTGGTTGATATACTTCTAATATAGTTATTAATTACACCTCCTTGCTCAGTAATTGCGCTATAAAGCTTAGGAAAAGCTCTAGGATCATTTATAAAGCTTTGATACTCTTCTCGCGTAGTAATATCTTGAGGAACAAGTTTATTTACGTCTTCTAATACACTAGCTTTTTTAACAGAGAAAGTTTCTTCAGACTGCAATTCTGTAGGAATAACGGCTTTTACATCTTCAGATAATTTACCGCGCTCAATTCCTTTAGAATATTCGCGCATAAAATTATAAACATCCCTACCACTGTCAAATTTTATTTTTTTAAAGCCAAATTTTCTAAGTAAAGGGGTTATGTAATCTCCTATCTTAGTAAAAATGTTATCATTATATGTAATTTCGCCCTCTAAAATCATATCCCCAAATTGAGTTATAAACTCATCAGGGTTTGCTTCCATGTATTCATCCGTATAAACATCAATACCGTCAATTCTTTTTTGAACCGCTCTAACATTATCTTCGCCTATTACTTTTTTAAATTCATCTACTAATTTTTGAGGATTAGCTTTTAGTGATTCTTTTAATATAGGATGTAATAATTCGTGAGAAGGTTCGGTAATTGTTTCAAACTGCCCAGCAACTTCTTTGTTTATATAAAATTTACCATCTTTAAAAAACCCGCCTGCCGCAGAATAACTGGCTCCTTTAATATTATACTTGTCTTGTAATTCTTGATCATTTTCCACAAGTATTACTCTTGATGGATCAACAGCCTCTGTTATAGTTTCAGTTGCTCTTTCAACTCTTAAATCATTAAGTTCTTTATCTATTGCGTCGACTCTTTCTTGTTGAGGTTTAGTTAATGCTTTTTCATTAACTTCTTTAATTTCATTTACAAGTTGTTGTTTTTCTTTTAATAATTCAACAGCTTTGGTTTCTTGCTCAGTATTAAAATTTAAAGGCTTTATACGATTAACAGCGCCCTGCGTATCCCTAAAATTATTTTTAATATTATTGCCTTCTTCTTGCGTAAATTCGCCAGAATTAACTTTTTCATCAACCTCCCTATCTACTATTTTAACTGATTTACTTAATTTACTTATTTCAATAGCTGTTTCACTATTGCTGTTTTCATTAGAATAAACTTCAGTTAAACTATTAAAATCCGAAGCCCTTACTTTTTTGCCAGCTTCTGCAGTTTGCATAGCTGTTTGTAATTTTAAAGCTTGCGAACCTAAACTTATTGGTGCACTTCCAAGTCCGGCAAAAGCTTCAAAGCCAATTTCTTTAGCGTCCATTTCTTGTCCAGCAGCTAATCTACCTCCTACTTCACCTAAACCACCTCCAACTATTTCGATAGCACCACCGGCCGCTAATCCTGTAATAGGTAATGCTTTACTAGCAAGTTTACCAGCAACCCCCCTAGCCATGCCTAAAGTTGCTAGCTCAACCCCTGCTATTACGGCCCCTCTTAATCCAGCCTTTTGGCGAAGATCCGCCATTTTTTCGGGATCATTTAATACAGCTTTAATTTTTTCTTTAGCGCCAGGATCATTTATATCTTCTCCGATTTCTTCCATCATTAACTCATTAAAAGTTAATCCAGCTTCCATCATTGCCATAGAGCCTGTAGTTACACCTATTAATGTACCAACTGGGCTAAACGCGGAACCTGCAATAGCTCCTGCTGTAGCAGCCACTGCCACTTCTTCTGAATTTTTAATAGAGCTATATTGGGAAGCTATTGAGCTTAAAAGAGTTGTAGAAAGAATACTAGGGTTATATGCAGCTCCTTTTAAAAATCCCCACATACCACCTCCAGCTTCTTCATATATACGATCAAACTCACGCATTTCTGCTGATTGTATATTTTGTTGAGCTACTTTTTTTTGGCCATCAATCCAATCAACAACTTCTTTTTCAGTAGCGGGGTCATTAAAATAGCCGGCTAACTCAATACCTTTATCGGTCTGTTCTCCTTGAAGTATACCGTTTTGCCATGCATCTCCTAAATCTTGTACAAAGTCAACTATATTCTCATATATATATTGAGGAGCTGATTCATATTTAACTTCTTCATCTTTTTCTTTAGGCTCTTCAATTAAATTATCCACGGTTTCTATAGAAGTTTCTTCGTAAGGCACTGCGTTTGGGTACTTATTTAAAAGTTCTGCTACCCTGCTTTCATCAGGCAATGTGTAAGTATCTTTTCCAACTTTATATCGTAACGGTAAAGCCGAAGAAGTATTTACCGGCTCTAAATCCATATTGTCGAGTGTTACATTTTCCTCCACAGTCACACTCTCTTCCGGTGAAGGCAATGTCTTTTCCACGGGTTCATTTTCCGTAATTAAGATTGCATTAGGATATTTTTCCAAAAACTCTTCTACCCTATTTTCAGGAAGAGTATAAGTATCCTCCCCCACTTTATATCGTATCATATTTGTTAGTCTTTAAAAGATTCAATAGGCGCTTCATCTGTTACAGATTCATCTCTTTGTAATCTGCCAGTATATAATAAATTTTTAGCAATTTGCTGCGCTAAATCTTTACTAAGCCCCTGAGATTCTAATAAGTTTTGAAAAAATACATAAGGGTCATCGCCAGCGTTTACTGTAAAACTTTCTGTTCCTTTTGCAAAATTTTTCTTAATTTTTATTTCTGTAATATTTCCATCCTCATCTTGAAAAATTCCATCATCTACTAAGGAATAGCCTAACCCAGCTAATCCTTTATTTACAGTAGAAACATTATCAAATTGAACCTTTCCGGTTATAGTTCCGTCTTTATTCCTAGCCATTCCAAAACTATCTAAGTTTTCGGAAAACTGTACTACAAAAGCTTCGGCGTTGGCTAATGCTTTAGCTTCACCCGCACCGCCTTTACCCCCCTTGCCGCTAACAGCTTTAGTTTGATAGGTATTATTTTCTTTATAATTAGGTATTAATTTAGAAGCATACTCAGCATAAGCTTTTACAAATTCTGTTTGCATTTCGCTTCCTTGCTGTAGTAATTCTGAAGCACTAAATTGTTTATCACTTCCTTTACCTATAATTGCCCAAACATCTTCAGCATCTTCTGGAACAGTAAAAAAGGATCTTGCTTGAGCTTCAAATTGTGACGTAGTATTTTGAGCTATTCTATTAGCTGCTGTAGCAGTATATAATGTTTCATATTTACCATTATCAGATAACTTGGTAAATTTATAGTTTGACATTGCACTATCAGTAAGTTGATTATTTTTGTCTAAATACCCTGCTTTTTGATAAGTGCTATATATCATAGAATCAATGCCAGGAACTTTACCTGGGTCATAGCCAAATAGTAAACGAGCATCTTTATCAATAACACCTTCAATATTTTCTCCTGAAAATCTCATTCTATAGCCACCTATTTCTTCATCCCAATAAACTTCTTTTTGCCCTTTAGCAAATCCGTTATTTACATTTTGAGCAGCAACCCAATCAGCTGTACCAGCTTTACTTTTTGACATCCCTCCTTGCATACCAGCTGTAGCCGGATCAAACTCTTCTCCGTAAAACTTTTTAGATTCCTCATCCATTTCAATTACAGAATATAATTGCTGTAATCTTTTTTGAGCTTTACCAAATCCTTCTTGTGCTATTTTTAATTCCTCTTTAGTAGAAGCGTTTTGCATAGCTATTCTATTTTCAGTAACTAAATTTAAAACTTCATCAGCTTCTTTACTATATATTGAATCAGCACCTAGTTTAGCTAAATTAGCATAAACTTGCTCTTGATTTTTAGAAGCATACTCAGCCGCCCAATCTAATTGATCTTGTATTTTTTTAGCTAGCTCATCATTTTTTTGGCGTGTAAAATCAATATAATCAGTTGTAGCTTTAGCTACATTAGATATTGTATTTGCCCAAATTTGACCTGATTGATTATCTACAACCGTTATTGGATTTTCATATGCTCCCATTATAAATCTGCTATTATATTATCTCCTGTTTTTATTTGATCAAACAATGCTTTTTCGTTAAATTGCGCCGTCCCCGGCGCTAATTCTTTCCCGGCTTAAATGCACTTTGAGCATAAGAAGAACCTATATCGGCCAGCGCTGATATTCCGCTACCTGTTATAGCCGCGGCATCTGCCCTTGCTTGAGCCTGCACTTGCGCTTGCCCGGTTATTTGAGCTTGTTTTCTATTAAGTTGTTCCGTTTGTCTTCTTTCTTTTTCTCCGTAAACAAATGCGGCACCTTGAGTTCTTCCTTGCTCTAACTTTTCAGCTTGTCCAAGTTTGACACTTTGGAGTCTTCGTTCTTCAGCTATTCTATTAGCTTCTAAAGTAGCTTCCCCCTGCGCTCTTAATTGTTCATTTTTAGCTTCTTGCTGTTCTATATTTGCAGCAACACCTTTTTTACTAGCCAAGGCTGCTTGAGCTAGAGCAGTAGCCCCTCCAGCGCTCGCGCCTGTAGCTCTTAATGTATCTAAAGTATTAGCTAAAGCTATATCTGTTTGTTCCATTTGTATTTCAGCGGCCTGCGTAGCTACGCCTAAACTATCAAAAGGATTAGTCATTTTAGAGCTAAGGTCCTCCGCTATACTAGAAAAGTCTTGCATTCCAGCATAAGGATTTATAATCGGCTGTCTACTATTTTCTAACTGTTTTAATTCTCCTTCTAATCTTCGTTTTTCTCTAGCTGCCCTTTTGGCTCTTTTATTAGCACTGCTAGCACCAAAAAGACTACCAATTAATGATGCAGCTGCACTGCCAATAGCAATACCTGCACTAATGGGTTCTAACCTTATTAGACCTTCTATTTCATGGCCATGCCATGCAAGTTTTAAAATTTCAATTACTCCTTCCATTTGTTATTATTAATAAGATGATTCTGCGTACTCCGAAGATACGGCAAATATTTCTTTCATACCGCCTAAATCTGTAACGTTATCAGTTGATAAAGTAACTGTTGCAAAATAGCCTTTAATACCTGTTATTTGATTTCCAAAGCGTATTTCTTCAGACGCAGGTGAGCTATTATTAACCAAATTGGTTATATATTTATTTTCTTTTCTATTAAAACCAGCTCTGTTTATAGGAGGCACTAATGCTGCGGGGTATTCATTTCCAAAATTATCATATGCGCCTTCATTATAACTATATACAAAAGTAGTAGTATCTAATGTATTTGACTGACTATATATTTGACCTAATTCTGTAGTTTCAAAGGGCAAAGTATTTACAGACCCTATTCCAGTTCTATCTGAAACAAAACTATCTACTTGCCAGCCATTGCTACCCTCATAATTAATTGTTTTAAAAACTTTTGAAACGCTTACGTTAGGATTAAAAATAAATTTAATTTTTGATTTATATTCTGCGCCATAAAAAATACCTCTATTTACGCTTTCTACATTATGACGATATAATCCTTTTACGTTATTGCTATAGCTTGCCGCAGGAAAAGTATAATAAAAGTTTTTTACACTAGCACCCATACCTGGCTTATAGTCATAAAAACTAGTCCATCCATTTACTGATTCATCAAACGATAATGTATAATAATTAATATCAGCATTTTCGCCAGATGCATTAATAGTATAATTTTGAGCAGGCTGTAAGGACAATACATATTGTTTAGTATGTATGTCCCAAGCTCCCATTGCTTTTCCTTTAGTTCCCAATGGGCTATCTAAAGCGCTTAGCTTATCTCTAAAAAAGTCATACATGCCATAGCGCTGTATTTCTGTTAATCCATCATTGGATAATCTTAAAACAGCATTTCTATCTTTATCAGTAAAGTATTGTCTAAAGCCATATACGGCGTGACTTTCAGGATTTCTACTAATGCCAAAATTACCATTATATGCTTGTGGCTCACCAATTACCATATTACTAGTCGTAACTGTTGGATCACCTTCCGCGGAATATATAATATTTTTATTTATGGGAGCCCTACTTACTTTTGCTTCTTGGAATATGGTTAAATAATAGTCTTGCGAGTATAATTTTTGTATAGTACCATTTGCAGGATTTAAACTACGTGTAATGTCTTCACCAACACTAAAAACATTACTATCGTTAATACCTGTTCTTGAATTAAATATTCCTGAATATATAAGAGCATTTGTTCTAAATCTAGCAATAGGTTCTTCTTCGACTAAATAGGCTCTAGGGCCATAAGTAACGCCGTTGTTATTATATCCGCCTCTTATGCGAGATTCTTCTATAACCCAGTTTTTTGTTGCATTAGAAACAGCAGGAGGCTGAACTAAAGTATCTCCGGGAACATAGCCGGGTATGCCAAAAGAACCATTCCAAACTGGCGTTTCATCAGCTTTAGTGGCTTTTTTTAACAAAAAACTATTAAAATATTTAACTTCTACTATTGCTCCCATTTAATTATTATTACTAATTTAATACATAAATTACTTAAAATTCTAACTCTGTATATTCTCCACCGCCAAAAGTGCTTGTGCTTGAAGGAAATGCTAAGCCTTTTTGTTTTTTTCCATTGTTATCAATAAAAGCTATCCATATTCTATCATTAGTTTCAATACCTGATTTATTAATTGTGCTACCCCCTATAGGCAATGGACTGGCTGTATCTGTCCCGTATATTGCAGAAGAATTAGAATTGCTCACTAACCTAAAAGCATACCATCCGGATCCACTAGACCAATTTAAAGGTGTCCATGTGGTTGTTAAAGTTTCTTCAGTATATAATTGAGTTATATATCTAGGTAAAAACTCTCTTGCAAACAACGATTGACCTCCAGTAAATTGTCCATTATTACTTGCTTCCTGAAAGTCATTGTATCCTACAGAAGAAAATTGATATTCAAAAAATGTTTCTCCATTTGCAGTCGGATAGTAAAAATCACCCCACTTTAAAGTGTAGCTAAACATAGAAGAATTATAAAACCCTGTTGAAGGCAGTTGCGGAGGTGTTGCATTCCAGTCTCCCGGCGTGGTAACAATACTAGAGTCAGCAGCATCACTACCATAAGGATACCTTACTATAAATCTATAATCTCCAAACTTATCTAACGCATTAGCATAGGCTTTAGTATTAACCCCCGCATTATTTATAGTTGCAGCGGCTCCAAAGGCTACTGCTCTTTGCGCAACAGTTGCTAATTCATTTTGGTTATTATTATTCATTGCCTGCGTTTCTACAGCCATGCATTGACCTGATAAAGCATTATTTGTGCTGCTAGGGCTATTAACCTTACTACTATTAAATGCACCTATAGCGGAATTTTTATGTTCTAACATACCTTCAAAAGAAAACTCTCGGTTATTGCTTATTGGAAAAGATTGACTATAATAACTATATTCATTTTTAGTTACGCCCCCAAAAGCAATTAGTTTACCTTCTATATCTACAGCATCAACCCATTGATTATCCCCGGCCCCAGAGGGTCTATGTTGCAAAATCATAGGAAATGTTGCAAAAGGAAATCTATTATTATTTGAATTTTCTAAATAATTTTGATATTGGATATTTTCCATTGTTACATCAAAATATAAATAAGCCGTTCCAGAGGTTATACCGCCGTCCGCTTGATTAGACGTACCTAAAACATTGTAATTAGTATTTTTATAATTAACTGGCCCGCTAGAAGTATTTCTGAATGTTACAGCTTGAGTGGTATAAGAATTACTCGCATCCGCTAGTGTTGTAGGCAATATTAAAGTATTGCTGTCACTTCCAGCTGCCCCGCCTATTGTTCTGTCAAAATAATTAGATCCTGATCCAGAAGAAGGACCGGTTGCAACAGAATTTGTAGCATTGCTTGTCCAATAAATAGCTAAAGAAGATCCTCCAGAAGAATATAAATAATTATTAGCATTAATTGATAAATTTGCTCCAAATCCGGCATTTACGGCTGGTTGTCCAAAAACAAGGCTTGTAGTAAAGGAGGCTTTATTATTAGAATCTGGACCTGGGTCTTGAACCTGGATTGTTAAAGAGTAAGATCCTGAAGGATCAGCGTCATTACTTACATTAATTTGTCCTGAAACAGGATCAATACTAAATATATCCGGATAAGCATTAGAAACTAATGAATATACTAATTCTCTTTTATTAATAGCAATGCTATTACCCGTAGCACCGGTTGTATCCGCGCTTCCATTAACAGCCGAAAAAATTGAATTATTACCGTTTATAATTTTAGACCCAACACTTGCTGATATAGTGGCTGGAGTTGCAGAAAAGCTGGGAGTAACATTTCCTAATGTTATTGTTGCAGTTGGGGATCCTCCTGATCCACTTAAATCTTCAAAAGTAAATGTATAAATTTTAGGACCATCAGCTAAATAAGCAAAATATACTCCAGAAGCAATTTTTAAATCATATGAAGTAGTGCTACTTCCAGGATCTGGTACTAATTGAAATTGAGAAGTTACATCGCCATTTTCATTAGTAACACTTTTTAAAGTTAAGTTTACAGCTTGTGGAGTATCTCCTCCTGCAGGAGTAAGTACACCAAATCCAGAAACAATAGTGTCTCCATTACCTTTTGCTTCCGTAAAGTCAGCTGTAAAAGCAAATAAATCAGTTGCTTCATTAAGATTTCCAGCAAGAATAGCTTGATTTAATTCAGAAATTAATCCTGTTGTTGATGTTTCATAATAAATTTGCAATAAACTTTCTACAGGACTTGTTTCAAAAACTCCTAATTTAAAATTATAAGGAGTTGTGGCCGAACCGGAACCACCTATTGCATTAGAATTAATTTGAGATATTCTACCAATTAATGGATTGGATATTGATTCATATACATTTGGTATATCTGTTCCGGCTGTTCTACCAAATAAATCATCTTCTTCAGCAATTGCTATAACAGTATTTGACAATGGTAAATTTTCCGATGTTTCGGGATAAAATTGCGTATTATATGAAGGATTAGTGTTCAATACATAATTAGAAGATACTCTTCCAAATAATTCTACAGAGCTTCTAAATTGTTTTTGTTCTGGCCCGACTTCAGTTAAATCTCTAGGAACTTTATTAACGTTGTCATTAATTAAAGTAACAAATCCAACTTCTCCCGCAATGTCACTTGTAGTTATTCCGTTTGGGGGTCCATTTAAAATGCCTGGCAAATAAACATTATAATATTCTTGTTCTGTTTGTTTAACTACAATTTTATAACTATACCATCCTAAAGGATTATAATTTGCTGACGAAGATGTTCCATTATAAAGCCCTGGAGTACCTGTAGAGCCATTTTTGTCAAAACCGGCTCCACTTAATTGAGTGTTAAATAATACTTTTAATGAATCTCCCGGCCATGTAGTTACAGGTAAATTAGTAGCATCTATAGAAGTTCTATAATTATGATAAATAGTTGAAGCATCAAAATTTATTAAATTGCCGTCTGCGGCCTGCGCTGCTTGTGAAGTATTATTAGATAAAATAACCGTAGACGATCTTCCATATTTATCTGAAAGAACAATACCTACTTGATAATTTCTATTCTGTTTTAATGTGCTAGCAGGATATTCAGTTATAGCTGTCTGACCTGAAGGTAAAGTTGAGCTAGGTATTTGAAAACCAAGCTTTTGGCTTGCATTAACATTATAGTCTATTGATGGGGGCGGGGTATGCTTGTCTTGAAAATTTCCATAAATAATTCTATTTCCAGAAACTTCTTGAGCTAAAGCTTTAACAGGAACTTTATCAAATACCCTTATTAATTCATTTTCAGGTAAAGTTTTATAGGGCTTACCACCTTGATAAATATATTCTAAAGTTGTAGCCGTACCAAAATTAGTAAGAGAATCTAAGGCATAAACGGGGATTGCATTGTCTTCTTTATAAAGTATTTCTATTTCTTTTATGTGAAAATTTGAAGCTAACTGATTACCTGTTACAGGAAGTGGAATTTGCAATAATATTTTATTAATTTTATTTTCCATAAAATCAACGACTGTACTTCTGTAAGTAGCATCTTCATCTGTAGTAGTTCCTGCGGCGCCTGTAGTTAAAAAATAACCATCCTGTTTAGGTATAAAAGCGGCTTGAGTAAAAGGTGCAAATACAGAATATTCATTATCATCAAATCTATATCTATAACTAAACCTAATAAATTTATCTTCTAAAAAATTAGCGTCTCCAGCGTAAGCGGGATTATTATTAGAACCTTGTAAATAAGGATTTGCGGTAGTTGTATTAGGCAAAGATGGAGAAACAACATCGTACATAGTTGTTTCGTAACCTGATAAACCTGTAGTTGTAGAATTTTTATATAATCTTATAGATTCATAAGGAGAAAATTTAGCTACTGAAATTTGATCTTCATTAGTATAATAATTAGGATTATTAGATGCTAATGTTATATTTAATTTTCTAGGTTGGTTTCTATTATCTGTAAAAAATAAAATATCTTCTAATAAGTTAATTCCGTAAATAAGATTAGTAGTAGAAAAATTTAAAAATGGTCCCGATACTAATTGGTAAGCAAACTCCGTTTGAGTATTATAAGAATATATATAGTTTTGGCCAGTTGAATTATATGTAGGGCTAGCGGCTGGGTTAGGGGAGGGGTCAGTATAATTAGTTAAAAATAAAAAGATTAAATTATCAATTTCACTTACATGAGACCCAATTATTGTTAAGCCGCTTACCCCGGCTAATGTATCAAAGTTCTCTAATAATTTATTACCAAGAACATTTTCTAAAGCACCTACATCGTCGCCCTCTGATTTGCTAACCTGTATATTAAACCCTTGTCTATATTCTCCGTTAGGAACTAAACGAGCATCTAGATCTAAATTCATTTTAGATCTTATAAAAGCATTTTTTACTTCTGCCATTTATTTAACTTTTAATCCA
>TARA_B100001093_G_scaffold94932_1_pt1 | contig 15052 bp, 14 predicted proteins | sample TARA_B100001093 | Tara Oceans TARA_B100001093 (sample SAMEA2623116) | marine metagenome | biome: marine biome (ENVO:00000447); feature: surface water layer (ENVO:00002042); material: "saline water (ENVO:00002010), including plankton (ENVO:xxxxxxxx)" | depth 5 m
ATTTGCAGCAGCCAGAGCCTTAAGTACAAATTTCAATGATCAACCCTCTTCAAGTTCTAGGCCCTGGGATCAAGAAAGAGATGGTTTTGTTATGGGTGAAGGTGCTGGAGTTCTTGTACTTGAAGAAAGAGAACATGCTATAGCAAGAGGAGCTAACATTTATGCTGAAATAAAAGGTTATGGTATGTCAGGTGATGCTCATCATATAACAGCACCGGCTGAAAATGGGGATGGCGGTTTTAGGGCAATGAGATCTGCTTTAAGTGATGCTAACATTAATAATACAGAAATTGATTATATAAATGCTCATGGAACTTCCACTCCACTCGGTGATATGATTGAATTAAAAGCTATTGGAAGATTGCTTGGAGACAATGTAAGTAAAGTTAGCATAAGTTCAACAAAATCTGCTACAGGTCACCTTTTGGGCGCTGCAGGCGCTATTGAGGCTATTTTTTCAATATTATCTATTGTCAACCAAATTGTACCACCAACTAATAATCTAATTAACCCTGATGAACAGAGTGTTGGATTTGATTTAGTCCCTATTAATGCAAAAGAAAGAACAATTAGAAACGTTTTATCTAATTCATTTGGCTTCGGCGGAACAAATGCAAGTTTGTTACTCGGAAGCGTAGATTGAATTTAAATAAAAAGTATCTTTTATTTTTTTTAATTTTTTCCTCTTTGTCCGTTTATGCTGCTTATGATTACATCAATTTTTTGAAAACATCTTCTATAGTTAAACAAAATACATACTATTTTTTAAAACAAAACAAATCACAAAAATCTATTGTTGAAGAGCTCCAAAAAAAAAATGTGAAAATATCATATATTGAATGGAGACTGTTATCATTTTTGAAGGAAAAAGGGTTCATCCCTAAAGCAGGTGAATATTTAATACCTAAAAATTCAACTATATTAGATATACAAAACATATTTCATTACGGAGATACTATAACCAGAAGCTTTACTCTTATTGAAGGTATGACGGCATCAGATTTAAAAAAAAAGCTACTCGATAATAAGTATCTATCAGGTGAAATAAATATTCTCAAGGAAGGGATATATAAACCTGACACATATAATTTCAAATATGGTTTTCCTAGGAAAAAAATGCTTGAAAGAATGAAGGTTGCACAGGAAAACTTGATAGAAAATATATGGAAGAAAAGACCTGATGATTTTATCTTGAAAAATAAAAATGAATTGTTAACTCTTGCATCTATAATTCAACAAGAGGCAAAAAATTTTAATGACAGCAGACTAGTTGCAAGTGTTTTTATAAATAGGCTTGAAAAAAGAATGAAATTACAATCTGATGTCACATTAGCCTATGGGTATAATGTTAATGGAAACAAAATAACAAAAAAAATGTTAAAATCTAATCATCCTTACAATACTTACTATCATTATGGTTTACCCCCAACTCCTATATCTTACCCAGGAGAAAATGCTTTAAATGCATTAAAAATTATAAAAAAAACAGATTACTTATATTTTGTAAGTGATGGAAAAGGTAATCATAGATTTTCTAAGACATATAATTTACACAAAAAAAATATAATGTTGTGGAAAAAGAATATTCTTAAGGACAAGTAATGTTAGATAAATCAAATAGGGGATTGGTATTAATTATCTCTTCTCCTTCTGGAGCTGGAAAAACAACTATATGTAAAAAGCTTATTGAAGAAGTTAATAATTTAAACTTATCAGTTTCTGTTACAACACGATTAAAAAGGTCAGATGAAGTTGATGGAAAAGATTATTTTTTCAGAAGTGATAAAGAATTTGATGATATGGTTAAGCAAGAAAAATTTTTAGAACATGCCAAGGTATTTGACCATTCTTATGGTACTCTAAAAAGCGAAATCGACACAAAAATTATTAATGGTATTAATGTTATAGTTGATATCGACTGGCAAGGGACAAGACAAATTGAACAACATATACCAGACGATATTGTTAAGATATTTATTTTGCCGCCTTCAATTAAAGAGCTTGAAAAAAGATTAGGTGCTAGAGCAACTGAGAGCCAAGATAGTTTTAAAAAAAGAATGTCTGAAGCTAGAAAAGAAATCAGTCATTATACCGAGTATGATTTTATTATTATTAATGAGGATATTCAAGAATCTGTAAATAAAATCAAAACAATTTTACATTCAGAAAGTCTTCGAAGACATAGACAAGTTGGACTAAAAAAGTTTGTAGATAATCTTATATAAATCTAATTTTAAAAAATAAACTTAATTTTCAAAAACCTTTTTGGCAATTTTACAAAAATCTCGAATGGATAGTCGTTCTGGGCGTAAAAATGGTGAAATATTCAACTCGTCTAAAATTTTATTACAATTTATTTCTTTTAAACTTGTTTTGATCATTTTTCTTCTTTGACTAAATGCAATTCTTGTAATTGCTTCAAGAGATTCAAAAGATACATCGTATATAGGTTTTTTATAAGGTTTTATTTTTATAACAGTTGAATTAACCTTAGGCTTTGGAATGAATGCTGAATTTGGTATGTCAAATAATTTTTTAGTTTCCGATAACCAATTAGTTATAACTGATAATCGTCCATAGTTTTTAGACCCTGGTTTAGCTAAAATTCTATCTGCAACTTCCTTTTGAAACATCAAAGTCATAGATTCAAAACAATTGATGTGCTTTAACCATTCAGTAAACATTTTTGTCCCTATATTGTAAGGTAAATTTGCTATTACTTGCCTTGGAGAGTTGCCCAGTTCCCATATAGGGTATTTAAGAGCATCTTCTATAATAATATTTAAAGTTTCATTGTGGATTGATTTTAAATCAGAAAGCATTTTTTCTGATTGTTTATCTATATCTATTACAAATAATTTACTTGGTTTTTCTTTTAAAATTGATCTTGTTAAACTTCCTGGGCCTGGACCAATTTCTATAATGGTGGAAGCTAGAGGTTTTGATTTCGAAACAATTTTATCTGTCAGATTTTGATCAAAAATAAAATTTTGACCCAATGATTTATTAATTTTAATATTATTTTTTTTTAATGTCTCTTTTATAGTTGGGATTACCATAATCTAAAGTCTATCTTCTTTAAACAAGCTCATTTCGTACGCAAGTTTTATGGATGAGATAAGGCTTTCAGCATTAGCTATGTTTTTACCAGCAATTTCAAAACCAGTGCCGTGATCTGGAGAAGTTCTTATAAAATCAATCCCCAAAGTTATATTTACTCCATTAAAAAAATCTAATGTTTTTATTGGAATGAGTGCTTGGTCATGATACATACATATAGCAACATCATATTGTTTTCTTAAACTTGGAGTAAATGCAGAATCTGCTGAAATAGGTCCGATTATAGAACAGTTTAGATTTTTTTTAGCTTCTAATATAGCTGGTATAATTATTTCATTTTCTTCAAAGCCAATATCGCCATTTTCACCAGCATGAGGGTTTAATCCTGTCACTAATATTTTTGGTTTATTAATACCAAAATATAAATTCAAATCTTTAATTAAAATTTTTATAGTATTTAAAATTAAATTTTTAGTAATTAGTGTAGGTACGTCTTTAAGTGGAACATGAATTGTTAAGGGAATAGTTTTAAGTTGATCTGTAACGAGCATCATAATTGCATTTTTTTTAATAACAGAAAGTGATTCCAGATAATCTGTATGGCCATTAAATTTAAAACCTGCTTTATGCATAACATTTTTATTAATCGGGTTAGTAACAATTGCTGAAGCGATGCTTGTATTGATAATACTTACACAAGTTTTAATTGATTTTTTTACAAAAGAAGAATTTTTATAATTAGGTTTACCTAAAATAACTTCATTTTCAATGTCTAAAGGAATTAAATTGAAACAATTTTTTTGAAAGTCAGAAAAGTTTTTCAAGTCCTTTATTATGTTTAATGGAATATCAGTTTTAATTATATTCTTAGAATTCTCTATTAATTTGATATTAGAAATGACTATTGGTTTTATATAATTATTATTCAATAAAGATTGTATTGCTTTAACAGTTATTTCTGAAGCTATACTAGCTGGATCTCCAGATGATATAAGAATTATCTTTTGTAAGGAACTCATAAATTTCTATATATTTAATTTAATTTAATTTTTGAATTTGAGTTATTTGGGCTTGTTTATTCAGTCGTTTTAAAAGTTTATTACTCAAATTTAAAAAATGTTTATTCATCATTTTATTTTTTATAATCTCTGGATTGATTTTTGCATTAGTTACTTTTTGTTTGTCGCACACAATAAAAACGTACCCATTATTTCCAGAAAACAGAGGTTTGGATACTTCGTAGAGTTTTATATTTTTTATCAAGTATTGGATATTTGAGCTAATATCGGCAAGACGAGTTTCAATAGTATTTAAGGAAATATTAAATTTATTAGATTTTTTTAGTGTTCTTAAGTTATTACATTTCGATTTATGACTTAAAAGATTGTCCAACATTTTGTTAACGTCCATATAGGCCTTTTCTTTTTTTTTAAAATTAATAGGAAACTTTGCCTCTACAAGTAAAACCTTATTTTCTTTTTTACTTAATTGACCATTTAAGCGAATAGCAAGAATTTTAAAAAAATAGATTTTATTATTGCTTGAGTAACTTAAAACGTCACCTTCTAAAAATTTAGTTTTTTTATTTTTAGTAATTCTAGAAGCCTCCTCAAAAGTTTTCCAACCTATTTTACCATTAAATCTAGAAGAACTGCTTATTGATATTTGTTTAGCTATATTTAGAAAATTTGCTCCATTTTGAAGTGCTGACCGAATTTCATTATATAATTTAGAATTATTTTTTTTATTAATTACAATTTCTGCTAATTCAAATAAATCTACTTTACGTAAATCCTTTTCAGAGTTTATTTTCTTTTCTACTACTATTTCTAAATTAATTAATTGTGACTTATATTTATTTTTAACTAAGTACCCTAAAATTAGTTGGGTTTTATATTTATCTAGGATAGTTGATTTAGTAATAGATAGTTGTTTTAGGAAATTAGTTAATTGAATTTCTGAATTTTTAAATTCTGCAAGCAGTAAGTTTTCAGATTGTTTCTTCACAAGGTTTTCTATGTTTTTGTTAATTTTTAAACCTTCAGACAATATTACCTTTTCGTTAATTAGATTTTCTAAGGCTTGATTATAAAATTTTGGTAGATTGTTAGTATTTAAATTTTTTTCAATAGAATATGATAATAATTTAGCTTTGTTTATAACGTCAATTTTACTGATTGGTATTTTATTGACAATAGTGACTATGAAATTTTCATTGGCATAGGTCAAATTTATTAAAGAAAAATAAATAAAAACCATGAAGGTAACGATTAATTTAATGTTCAAGCTTTTTTTAATAATCAATTTTATTTCCACTAATTACTTATTTATTTAGGTTCATCTATGTCACTTATTAGATAACAACCTGAAAACAAACCAATAAGAGTGGGCCCGAACCCAGATAGTATTGGATGTAATCTTTCAGAAGAACCAAGAGCAAACATAAAGTCTCCAATAAAATACAAGCTAAATCCTACAACTAATGATAGAGATACGATACCCACCTCTACTTTTCTTTCACTACTCCTTAACATTAAGGATGCAGAAAGTAAAATCATTGAAATAAGAAGTAATGGCTGACAAATCAATTTAAATAGATGTATCAAATGCTTTGATGTATTTAAGCCAAACTTTTTCATGTTAAGAATATAATTAGGTAAATTAATAACGAAAATACTATCTGGCTCTAGTATAGATACGCCTATATCGTGAGAGGGTGAATCAATAATCAAATTATATTTTTGTATACTTTTTACCACTGAGTCTTCATTAGTTATTGTAGCATCAGAAAGTTGAAGATTATTTTTTTCAAATTTTGCATTTTTTGCAGAAACTCTCTTCTCAAATTTTGCATTATCATCTAATATAAAAACATTTACTTTGTTTAAAGTTTTAGAGACTTCGTTTATTCCATAAGCATTAATTATTATTGTCTTCCCGTCTGATGATTGTTTCATCCAGAAACCTTTTGTATCAAAAGCAAAATTATTAACTTTTTTGTACTCAAAAAAAATAGATTGTAAACTTTCAAATTTCTTATTTAGAAGTGTTGAAAAAGGATTAAGAACTGTTATTGAGAAAACACCAATGATAAAGAAACATAACAAACTTGGAGTAATAATTTTCCATAAAGATAAACCTGAGCTCCTTGTAACTATATAGTAATTATTTTTTCTCCATTGATTAAAGCAAAATATTGACCCTATTAACATTGCGAATGGTAATATTTGTTCAATATTTCTGGTTATTTTTAGGGAAGCCATTCCCAAAATATCAAAAAAATTAGCTTTTTGTAGATGAATTACACCAACTTTATTAGATGCACGTCTAAAAAGCTCTATTAAATCTACAAAAAATACTAATGCTATAAGAGAAAACAGCGCAATTAAAAAATATTGAATCAAGCTTTTGGTAAAATACTTATATATTATAAATGGTTGTTTTTGACGAACATACATTAGATTATAGTCTTAGTTCCTTTAGTTATGGATATTTTTGAAAATTTTTGATTTTTTTGAAGATAAAACAAACTTATTATTATCAGACATACTGGAAACAAGTACATTAAAGGTAAAATAGCTGAATTACTATGAACAGCATTTTTAATAATAATGAATAATGTTTGTATAATTAATATTAAGCTAATGCTTAATGTTTTTTTATAAATAGAAATTTTTCTTGAAAAATTATCCTTTAGTATCGTAATCATTAAAAATACAATAAAAACAATTGGTGAAAGAATGATTGTATTTCTGTAGTTTGCTTCTGCAAGAAGTTTACCTTTTTTATTATTATTTTTTTCTGCAAGTTCTAATAATTCAAAAAAACTATACTCATTATACTCCACAACTCTATCGGCAGATCCTTTATCAGCACTACTTTTAATTTCAATATTATATTTATCAAATTTTAAAATTGTTGATCTACCCTGATTGTCAGTGACTATTTTGGTTCCATTTTTTAGCGTTAAAAAAAGATTTTCATTTATATTTAATAAACCATTTTTGGCATAATACTCATTTAAATTTAATGGATCAGTCTTATCTTGTATAAATATTTGTGACAGATTATTATCTACAGAACCTCCTATGAAAATTGTCTGGTTCTTATTTAATTCAATAAATACATTATCTTTTAAGATTAAACTATCCGAACTATTTCTAATTTCATTTTGTAAAATTTTAAAACTTTTATAACTGTTGGGTAAGATAAAATGTGATATGACGGATAAAATCAATGCAGATATTATAGAAACTAAAATAGCAGGTTTACTTATTTGAATTTCACTAAGACCAGAAGATTTCATTACAATAATCTCTTTATCGTTTTGTAGTTTTAAGTAAGAAATCATACACCCTGCAAAGGTACCAAAAGGTAATGCTATCAATAGCCAACTGGGTAAACTATAGGCAGATAAAAGAAAAAAATCCAATAAGTTAGCACCATTGTTTATTATCAATTTGATGCTATTAAAGGATTGACTGAGCCAAATCACACTGACAAAAACTAAAGTAGAAACAAATACACTTTTTATAGATTGTATGAAAATATAATTAGTCACAATCATTAATTAATTTATCCAAAAATTTACATTATTCTTTATAAAATTTATTAATTAATATATTCTGATTCCCCACATAATTATAGTAATATTTCACTGAGGATAAAAATGGCAAATGATAGATTTCTTAAGTTTACATATGAAAAGAATAACATAAAGACTAAATTTACAACCAATAATGTAATACATGTGTTGTTTTATTCTGAGAATAAATCACTTTTATCTAAAGTCTTAGAAAAAGATAAAGACTTATTAAATTTTTTTAATAAAACCATCATCAATAAATCAGCCAGTACTTTTCTTGTTAGAGCAGAAAAAGGTAATTTTTTGTTAATTAGAAGAAAAACTAAAATTGATGATTTAAAACAGAAATATTTACAAGATTTAGGTGGAGCTATATTTAATAAAATTAAATCTATAGGTTGTTCTGAAGTAAAATTTTATGAAGATAATTCTAAAATTTTAGAACAGCTGTGTTTGGGCGTTTTGTTAAGTTCTTATAAATTTGATAATTACAAAATGGTTAAGTCTAAAGAAATAAATGACTTAAAAAAAATTACCGTTGTTACAGAACAAAATGAAAATTTTTCAAAAATGTTTGAAGAAATAAAAAACCTTGCACAGGGTGTCTTTAGGGCTAGAGATTTAGTTTGGCAACCACCCAATATACTCTACCCATCAACTTTTGCAGATGAATGTGAGAAACTAAAAAAAATTGGTTTAAAGGTTAACGTCTATAATGAACAACAATTAGAAAAAATGGGAATGAGTGCTTTGCTTGCAGTTGGCCGGGGCTCAAGAAAAGATAGCAAAGTTGTCGTTATGGAATGGCTTGGGGGTAAAAAAAATACTCCTCCAATGGCATTTATAGGAAAAGGAGTTTGTTTTGACTCTGGTGGCTTGTCATTAAAACCACCTAAATCCATGGAAGATATGAAATGGGATATGGGCGGTGCCGCCACAGTTACTGGTTTGCTTGAATCTGTAGCCCTATCAAAACTTAAATTTAATGTGATTGGTGTATTGGGGCTAGTTGAAAATATGCCAGATGGAGATGCTCAAAGACCTGGAGATGTAGTGAAATCTGTTTCTGGTCAAACAATTGAGGTACTAAATACAGATGCAGAAGGAAGATTAGTTCTGGCAGATCTTCTGTCTTGGACAGAAAAAAAATATAAACCAAAATTCATGATAAATTTAGCAACATTAACTGGTGCAATGATAGTTGCTCTAGGAAATATAAGAGCAGGACTATTTTCAAATGATGAAAAAATTTCCAAAGCGATTTTTGATTCAGGAGAGTTCACTGGAGAAAAAGTATGGGCTATGCCTTTAGACGATGATTATGACCAATTAATAAAAACTGAAATAGCCGATATGAAAAATATTGGTGGTCCGGGTGCAGGTTCTATTACAGCAGCCTGTTTTTTAAAAAGACATGTTGAGAAAACTCCTTGGGCACACTTAGATATTGCTGGAGTTACTTGGAAAAATAAATCTACACCATCAATCCCTTATGGAGGAGTAGGGTGGGGAGTAAGAATGCTTTATCATATGATAAAACAACATTAATTGATTAATATTATGAAAACATCTTGATTATTAAACTTTTTATATATAGTTAGAGAATAAATTTTGGAGAGTTTTATGGCTATTGAAAATACCTTATCTATAATTAAACCTGATGCTACAGAAAGAAACTTAACTGGAGCAATTAACTCAAAACTAGAACAAGCTGGTTTAAAAATTATTGCTCAAAAAAGACTTCAATTATCTAGAGAAATGGCGCAAAAATTTTATGAAGTTCATAAAGATAGACCATTTTATAACGATTTAGTAGATTTTATGATTTCAGGCCCTGTTGTTGTTCAAGTATTATCAGGTGAAAACGCTGTAATGCTAAATAGAGAAATAATGGGTGCAACTAATCCCTCAGAAGCAAAAGATGGAACAATTCGAAAAGAATTTGCGTTAAGCATAGAAGCGAATTCAGTTCATGGATCAGATAGCTTGGAAAATGCTAAAAATGAAATCTCATTTTTCTTTTCCGGCATAGAAATAGTTTAATAAACTTATTCCCTAAACTAAAAAAATTGCCATTAAAGCAACAATAGTTATAACTGCAACAGTGCTATAAGTAGTGTACTTTAAGAAATTATCATAAAATTCTTTGTGTTCTTGTGTTTCTCTATCTAATTTTTTGTTCATTTATTGCCCCTTATTTTTAAAATTAAAATCATAAAATTTCCTAAAATCCCCAACCATCAAAAACAACATGCTTATTTAACTTATTTTCTTCCATTGAACCTATCAAAAATGAATCATAACCAACATTATTAATATCATTTATAACACTTTTAGCATCATTTTTATCAACAAAAATGAGTAGTCCTATTCCACAGTTGAATGTTTTCAACATTTCATACAGTGATATATTAGCTTTCTCTTTTATCCATTCAAAAAGAGAGGGCATTTGATAATTTTCCATATTAAAATTAAGGGTAAGGTCTCTACTAAATGAACGTGGGGGGTTTTCAATAAGACCCCCTCCAGTTATATGACAAACAGATTTAACTCTATCATCCTTATTCGCAGCAAGAAAAGCATTGGTATATAAAATGGTGGGTTGCATAAATATTTCTGAAAAAGATTTAGTTTTATCAAAATCTGATTTTTGGAATATATCAATTGAGTAGGTATCTATTATTTTTCTTACTAATGAATAACCATTTGAATGAACACCACTACTAGATACAGCTATCACACAATCACCTTTTTTCACGTTATTAGGTTTTAAAAGTTTATCTCTTTCAACAGCTCCAACACAAAATCCCGCTAAATCGAAGCTATTGTTTTGATAGTGTCCAGGCATTTCAGCTGTCTCCCCACCAATAAGTGCGCAGCCAGACTCTTTGCACCCTTCAGCAATACCTTTTATAACCTCAATAGCAACTTTTCTATCTAATCTACCTGTTGCATAGTAATCCATAAAAAAAAGAGGTTGAGCCCCTTGAGCTAAAACATCGTTTGCGCACATTGCTACTAAATCTATTCCTATATTGAAATACAAACCTGTCTTAATAGCCAATTGTAGTTTTGTACCAACACCGTCAGTACTTGAAATAAGTAACGGGTCTTTAAAGCCTGATTTCTTTAAATCAAATATACCTCCAAAACCTCCTATTTTGGCAGTCGTCCCATTTATAGATGTGGATTCAGTAATATCAGAAATATCAGAAACAAGCCTGTTACCTTCATCGATATTGACCCCAGATTTATTATAAGTTATTGGAGTTTTTTGTGTTTCAATAGAATTTTTTGCCATAAGGTAAATCTTATTTTAAAATTTATTAATTGAAAAACTTATTTATATTGTTCTTATAAGTTTTATAAAATCAATTATTGATATATCTATGTTATACTTACTTATCAATTAAAATATCAGGTGATTAAGTAAATGATATTAAAAAAATTAAATTTATTTTTTTTAATTTTTATTAAATTCTTCTTTTTTACAACATTGTCATTTGGTTCAAATAATGATGATTGTAGAAGTTCATCATTTTATATCAAAAATATTAGTGTTGATTTAACAAAATCATCAATTATGAAAGCTAGGTCTGAAGCTGAGACAAAAGCAAAGTTAGTTGGTTTTAAAAGGTTGATTAAAAGACTAACGATTAGAGATAAACAGATTAAAATCAATAATTCAGAAATTTCTCAATTAGTAAATTATTTGAAAATAAATAAAGAGGCAAATAGTGATAAGAGATATAAAGCTAACTTTGATATTTGTTTTAAAAGAATGTCAGTAATCAACTTCTTCCGTTATAAAAAAATAATGTATTCAGAAACATATCGTGAGACTATTGCTGTTTTACCCATTTTTAAGGGCCTTAGGGGAGTTGTTATTTGGGATAAAAATGATGTTTGGTATAATAAATGGAAACAAGAGTTAATGCTTGATGATGGCTTAGTAAAATTAGATTTGGCTGAGGGAAATTTTTATCTTAATAGAAATCTAAATACAAAATCACTTACAAATTTTGACAAAAAACTTATTCAAAATTTAATAAAAAATGAGAAAACAAATTCTTTATTATTGGTATTTGCAGAACCTGTTTTAAAAACTGATGGGAAAACTTATCTACTAACTTATGCTAAATTTTATAATAAGGATGGAGATTTAGAAAATACAATTTACCGAAACACAACGCCCTTAAAAAAAACTTCATCTGTGTTTGATATTAAAGAAAACTTAATTAGAAAAGAAGTTATGAATATTATAGATTCAATTCAAAAAAATTGGAAAAAGGATAATTTAATAAATACTCGTATTTATGATGAAGTTGATTTAATAATTCCTATTAATTCTAATTCATCGACAATATTAATGAATGAATTATTATTTAACGATAAAGTAATTAACGTAAAGTCTACTGAGAGTTTCCTTAAGAAAGGTTTGATTAAGATTGAAAATGAAATCATTTACTATAATAAAAAAACTTTAAAAACCTTTGACGATATTTCACGAGGTCTATTTGGTTCTTCAAAAAATCTTACTTATAAAAAAAATGTTGGGGTAACACAAAAAGATATAAGTATTTGGCCATTTATATTAGAGGAATTAGAAAGTTTGCCATTTGTATTAGAAGTGAATGTTATTTCTTTATCAAGCTCAGAAGGAAGAGTTAATGTTAAATTTATGGGTAATAAAAAAACATTTTTTCAAGCTGTTAGTGAAAAAAAAATAATATTTAAAAACTTAAAATCTGGTCAATATATATTAGCTAATGAATAAAGAGTGGAATTGTTAAATGTCAAATTTTCCAGATATTTTTAATAATAAAGGAATATTATTTTTATTAATTTTAACAATATCAATTTTTTTTTCAATTTACATATTTGAAGTTTTAAAATTATTTATAATTGCTTTTATCATTGTATATATTACTAATCCTATTAAAGTAAATTTTGAGAAATACATTAACAAAACTTTTTCAAGTTTATTTTCCATAATAATTTTTGTTTTACTTCTTTTATCAACTTTAATTTTAATTGTTCCTATTATTCTAGAACAAACTCAAAATTTAATTTTAATATTACCTTCTTATATAAGTGAAATTGAAAACTATGTTAGAGATATTAATACTAAGTATTTATTTAATGACAAATTAAAATCATTAGATATATCTTTTTTATTTAAACCTTTATCAAATACTTTTTTAAGATCAGGTAATGAGTTAATTAACAATAGTATTCAGTTTTTTAGCAGTTTCTTTAACATAATATTGATTTTAGTTATTAGCTTTTACATGAGTCTAGAATTTGAAAAAATCAAATCTTTTTTTAATGAGTTAGCAGGTAAGTCTCGTTTTAAAGACTTTAAAAAATTAACTACTGAAATAGATCATGTTTTGTCAAAATTTATAAGAGGGCAGGGGTTGATTTGTCTTTTTTTAGCTGCTTTTTATTCAATATCATTATTGTTGGTTGGTATAAAGTTTGGAATACTTTTGGGAATATTCTCAGGTATAATATCTTTTATTCCATATGTTGGAGCATTTCTTGGTGGTGGCCTGACACTCGTTCTTGGCTTCTTTCAATTTGGTATGTCAATTGAAATGCTGATTTTACTATTAATATTTGTGTCTGGCCAACTATTGGAGAGCTATTATTTAACACCAAAATTTGTAGGAAATGCAATAAACCTCAATCCTGTATGGATTATGTTTGCTCTATTAACGGGTGCACATTTGGCTGGGTTTGTGGGAGTATTAATATCTCTTCCAATAGCTGCTATTTTTGGTGTTTTGGTAAGGCATTATATTGTTAAACTATTCTAGTGAATTAATTTATGTCTTTTAAAATAAGAAAAATTAATAAAAATTCGTTTAATAAACAACTAATATTACCATTAACCTTTAAATCAATAAAAAATAGAGAAAATTTTATAATTTCAAGCTCAAACCAGTCAGCTATTCAGTTAATTGAAAATTCTAATTATTGGCAAAAAGAGACTAATAGTATACCAGCAGCAATTATATATGGACCTAAAGGGTGCGGAAAAACACATTTAAGTAATATTTTTAAAGATAATAATAATTCTATTTATTTAGATGATTTGTTGTCTTTCAATTTAGATTTAATTAATAAAGGAAATAGTTTTATTATTGACAATTTTTATCCCAGTAGGGTTTATCCAGCAGAATTAGTGATGCATTTTTTAAATAGAGTTATAAACTCTGATGGTTCTGTTTTGTTCTTATCAACATTGTCTCCTCATATCATGGATTGGGGTTTAGAAGATTTAAATTCAAGGATACGTAGTCTAATATCTAGTGAAATCAAAATACCTGATGATGAGTTGTTATATTCTTTTATAGTTAAATATTCTAATGATAAAAAATTATTTTTGAGTGATAAGCATATTTTTTATATTTTGCAAAGAGTAGAACGAAGTTTTGAAAATATAATTAAAATTATAAATAAACTTGATAATTATTGTTTAGAAAAAAAAGAAAAAGTAAATTATAAAACTATTAGAGCTGTTTTTGAAAGTTTAAGCTAGTGTTAAAGTTTGATTTTTTTAATTCTTTTATTTTCAATAGAAAATGCTAATTTTCCTTCTAATAATAACCTAACATAATTACCGAAAACTTCCTTTCGCCATCCTTTAAATATTTTATGATTTTCATTCGGTTCATACAAAACATCTCTTAAATCTTCTGAGTCAGCAATTAATTTTTGTGCTAAACCGCTTTTGTCTGAAGAATATGTTAGCAAAAGTCTTAATAATTCTAAACAACATTTATCAATATTTTGTTTCTTATAAGTACTGTTGATTTGGGGCCATTGATTAGAATTACATTTTCTAGAATGTTTCAGAGTTTCTATAATCTGGTTATAATCATCATTTGATAAATTTTTTGATATACCTCTAATTTTTTTTAACTTATTTATTTCAAATGGTTTTAAAATTGCTATGTTGACTAAAGTTTCATCTCTAATCAGTCTATTTCTAGGAATGTTTCTTTTTTTACATTCTATTTCTCTCCATGATGCAAGATCTTTTAAATAGTTGAGTGTTTCTCTATTCGCTTGTTTAATTTTAATCCTTTCCCAAGCAGTTTTTGGTTCCGTAATATATAAACTCTTATTAGTGAGATGATTTGTTTCCTTCTCTACCCAAGAATCACGTTTTAATTCTTTTATTAATTGTGAAATAAGATGATAAATTTTAATCAAATGCGTAACGTCAGAAATTGCGTAATCCAATTGATTTTTTGTTAATGGTCTTTGTAGCCAATTTGTAAATTGATTTTCCTTATTTATTGAAATATCTAAAAATTTATTTACTAATTTTTCATAGCCAACTTGGTCTCCCAACCCACAAAACATAGCAGCAATTTGAGTGTCATATATTGATTT
>TARA_B100001093_G_scaffold38894_1_pt1 | contig 15044 bp, 9 predicted proteins | sample TARA_B100001093 | Tara Oceans TARA_B100001093 (sample SAMEA2623116) | marine metagenome | biome: marine biome (ENVO:00000447); feature: surface water layer (ENVO:00002042); material: "saline water (ENVO:00002010), including plankton (ENVO:xxxxxxxx)" | depth 5 m
ACACAGGAGTTCGGTGGACTTGGTGATCTCTTCGGCTAAATAAAAAAGGTGAGATAAAATGGAATATGTATATGCTGCAATGTTACTGCACTCTGCGGGAAAGGAAATTGATGATAAGGCTGTCACAGCGGTTCTAACTGCTGCTGGCGTAGATGTTGATGGTGCTCGAGTTAAGGCTCTAGTATCATCACTCGGATCAGTCGATATTGGTGAAGCAATGGCTACTGCTGTTGCTGCTCCTGTTGCTGCTGCTCCAGCAGCTGCTGGCGGTTCATCCGCTGAAGCAGCTCCTGCTGAAGCCGTAGTAGAAGAAGAGGAAGAAGATGATGGTGCGGGCTTTGAGGGCCTCGGATCACTCTTTGGATAAGCTGTAAACGAAGCAAAATAAATTAACTTCGGTTTTCGAAGCAGTTCGTGCGGATGCTTGGATCTAGAAAATGAGAATATTAATTCTCACTCTCACTCATTTCTTAGCATGGATACTGATTACATCTTCATTTTGTAACTCATATTCTGCACCAATTACTCGGCCACTTTTTGCATCTGTTGCTCTGATGAAACCGTCTCCAAGATCAGAGTGAACAGCATATGCCAAACCTTTGGCTGTGGTTCCTTCAGAAACTAAGATTGCATCGGGGAGGATATTGCCGTCTCCATCTATCCAATGAGAATCATCTTGAACTGGATAAGCAACAATTCTATTCAATCTATCAAAGACTACTGAGGAAAGTAAACCCAGTAAGCCCTCTCCCGGTAAATCTGAAAGTGTTTGAGAAATATCTGACAAGGCATTTCGTTGTTTATCGGATAGATTCTTTTCCCCTGATTCTGTAATTGAGAAATTAGATGTCCCTGGAATCAACTCAATTAAACCTGCCTTGGATGCTCTGCATAGAGCTAATTCTGCCTCTGCACTGGTCAAAATTAATTTCCCACCATGAGATTCTACGATTGATAATAATTCTAATTCCGAATTTTTATTCTTATCCGCTTTATTTGCAGCTACAGATATTGGAAAAAGGAGAGAACGAATTGTGCTAGCCATTGTCATTAATTCTTCATTCCCCCATGACCAAGGAACTCCTGAATCAGGATGTTTCTCGTTAACAGATGATATCCCTGCATTGATATGATAATCAGTAGCACCTATTCCGGACAATTGGTCGATTAGAAATTTTGAAAGTGCTTTTTCTCCCTCTGATTGAACTCTTCTAGCTCCCCTAGACCAACTTGATTTGATGATACCAACAATCCAAGCATCAATTTCATTCAGAAGGAAATTATATTCTTCAACTGGCTTAGAGCCCCCTTCTCCAACAGGATTTCCCTCGATATCTGTTGAACCAGATATATCAATAACTTGAATTAAGGCGTCACAACGTGCTAAATCAGAAAGAAATTGATTCCCTCTACCGCGTCCTTCGTGTGCACCAGGAACTAACCCTGCAACATCAATTAATGTGACTGGAACTAGTCTTTGATAACCGATGCAATAACCTGAATTGGGGGTGCATATACTTCCTCTACGAGGGTCATTTTCATCTACTTCTGAAATTCTTCCTTGTGATTCTTTTCTATAACGAAGAACTTTGCAGGCACAACTCTCTCTTAATGGCAACCAAGCAATACCAACATTAGGATCTATAGTAGTAAAAGGATAATTGGCTATATCGACTGTAGTCTCTGTGAGCGCTGAGAAAGTTGTTGATTTGCCGACATTGGGTTTTCCTACAAGGCCTATACGCATATTTTCACCCATGTTAAAAAAAGAGAGATGTCAATAAAATAATGCATAATTATCTTTTTCTCTCTAAATTAATCTTGTTCGGAAATATACTTACTAATGTCTTTGTCATCAGCTGGTCTCCAAGTCCATTTACCATCTTTCTTATAGCGAACATAGAGTTTAACAGGTGGAATTATCGATGGTTCTTCAAGTTCAGTTGCACTACCTTTTTCATAATTCTCTTCTGTAGGAAATACTTCTGTATCAAGATCTGCCCCACTAGCAAGAATTCTACGAACGGTCATGGGCGATACTAGAAAATATGACTCTACAGATATTGATGAGGATTTAACAGATTTCTGTGTAATAATTTCTCCTCTGAATATTCCAGTTACCATGTTCAATGAATGAAGAATAGAGCCGATTACCACACCGTAGAACATTACTGAACCTACCTTACGTAGTTCTTCCGAAAGAGTGCTCGGATCTTCTACCATCATTTCCATCAGAGCCATATCCATAAAATCTGCAATCATTGTGATAGATAGCCCAAAAATTGCGCCTCCTGTCATCATTAGATATCCCCACCTTGCTCGATTGTTCGAGAATAAATGTCTTCCAGTCAATTCCGGATATAGGCTTAGAGCAGCCCCGAAGGAAAGAGGTACGAGAACTAACCAACCTGCCATTACTGAAAGTGAATTAGCTATACCTACTAACTCCGAAGTACCACTAACTGTATCGGTTTGAACGAATAAAGAACCTATAGCAATAGGGACAATTAACCACGACCCCAAGTTGAGTTCTGCATTTCCTGGATAGTCAGGAGAATCTACAAAGGCATCGGAACCCCTCATAGTCACTAACATATTACTAGCAAAGGCAAAAACAGGTATTGAAACTAGTGCCATCAAGAAACTTGCAACTAACATATCTTGATTTGAGAAGGTTACAATATTATTTTCTGCTAATGGCCCGAAAGCATCCATAACCATCTGACCATGAACATCTCCAAATGGATTAATAGTTAGAATACTACCAAACAAAGTCACACCAACTAATGTCTTAGACCAAAGAGGGTTTCCCGACACAACAGATGATGCATAAAGAGCAACTCCTGAGACTCCGGCGAAAAAGAAAGCCCCTCCAAATAAATGATATGAAAGCCATTGTCCAACACTATTATCTGCAGCACCTGAAATTATAGAAATTATACTTAACAAAGGATTACTCAATAAAGCGATTAGAATTAACCAACCGGGTAGTGCCATTCTTCTTGTTCTATTCGCTACTGTCAATAATTGATTAAGGATTACCGCCAACAAAGCGACCGCATTTATTGCAGTTCCGAGAGGTAGTATCTCAATGCCAAGAATCATATTATTTTGAGTACCGATAACTAGAACTAATACAGAAATTGTCCATACAAATGATACTAAGTTAGCATTGGTTTCACTGGCTAACTCAGTTCCGGCTAATTTTGGTATAATATGGAATCCAGAACCTATTACTAACATAGAAACTGAACCATAAAGAGTAGCATAAACTCCTGCCGATGCTAATTCATCGGCGTTAGCAACGAACCCCCATGATGCAAGAGAGTGGAGTGCATTTGGATCATGAGTTAACCACATACTAGTAAATGTAAACATCGAAGCTAAAATTAACCATAATGTACCCTGTAATATCCATGATTTAGCGCCAGATCCTGGACGCCCCTCTACTAAATCAGAACCAGGCCCTAGAGCTTTCTCAAGCATGAAAGAGACAGTACCTTTCGCCACGTCAGAAAATATCCACAATCCTCTTTGAGTTAAAAAGAAGACAATAAATAATGAAATCCAAAAATAAAACATTGTAGTTAAAACTGTATCCATAATAATCACCTCACTCGCTGGTTGCCTCTAATAATAAACGGCCTAAAATGGCGAATATACCAATCATTGTGCCTAAGATAAAGAACCATATTCCTGAATCAAAAACACCACTGAAAACTGGAACTAAATCAGAGATTACTGGTAAATTCTGTCCTGGATAAAGTATACTATAAAGTACTAAAAAAGAAAGTGAAAATACAATTCCTACAACAACGAAGACCCATGAGCCAGAGGGCTCTTTTTCACCCTGAAGAAAAACGTCTACTGAATCTGTTGAACTAATTGACATGATTACACCTATGATATCCCGTTAAAGATACTACTACCAACGGAGATTCAGACTTAAGTATTAGCCGAGAAGATAGTAAATGGAGTATCAAGGTGCACGAACTATATCTACTCGAGATAGGCGTCTATCTCTTCCCTGACCCATAGGAACTGGTAGTGATAAATCATTCTCTATTTCTGTTTTCCATACATTCTTACATTCACAATCGAGACCTTTAAATTCTCTTAGGTCTCTCGAAACTGAATATCTTTCAATTGCTGCTACTACCTCAGCATCACATTTTTTACAATTATGTGCACCTCTAATTCGGCCGCCCGCAGTAGGATGAACAATAGTTCGACAATCAGAATCAACAATTTGATCATGAGTTCTATCAATCATTTCAACAAGAGACCAGAGCCAAGGGGGGCGATATTCTCTATTCCGAAATATTCTATCTACAACTGTATTTTTTTGGATATTCATCGGATTAATAGATACCTCATCTGAGAGAGGTGCTACTTTGACTAACCATTCTGAAGTTAAATTTAGAGCATCCCCTTCTGACATAAAAGGTGGTTTAAAAAGTAAGTAAGTCTTGACACGTAATCCTGCTTTTCTCAAATTATCTACTGATTTTCTCCATGTCTTCGTCGAAAAACCTTTGTTACAATGAAAACGTAAAACTGTATCGTCATATGCTTCCAAACCAATTGCAACTGTACAACCAGGATGTCGCTCAGCTACCCATGCTAATTTTTCAGGACTACACAAATGTGCCTGAGCCTCGACGACCAATTCTAATCCTCTTTCATAAGTTTCTTTCAAAACCATTTCTTGCCATTCAGGTGGGTTTTCTTGATCTTCGAAAAATGTCCCAGAAGTATATACTTTAACCATTTTACAGCCTTCAAAGTCATTTGTCAATCTTTTGGATTCTTCCCATTGAGCAAATAAATCATTAGCAGTTACATCGTCTCTTACATCGTTAAAGTAACCACAAAATGTACAACCGGATTTCCACCACCAAACACAACCCTTAGTTCTCAAAATTACTGTGGCAGCAGTACAACTAGTGCCATCTTGTAACATCTCTGGGGTTTTGTAAACCGTAGCAGGTTTGGTCGCATCCCAAGATTCTCTACGAGAAATAGATTGAGGAGTATTCTCAGGAGCTTTAACTAAATGATGAATTTTAACAGCTTTTTTGCCATCTCCTAATATCCCAGAAGCACCTCCCATAACCCTTCGGTTAGTTCCCATCTATTGAGACTGCCGTCGCCAAAAACATCTTGTTATGAGGGCCTCAGGGTCAAATATTGGTGATACATTGAAGTCTTTCATAATTATACAGAATCTGTTAACAGCTTTGGCAATACCATTTCTTGCATTCATTGTTGGAATTTCTGCATTCCCTGGTGTTTATGTTTTTTATAAAATACTAGACATTACTAATACTAATCCTGGAACTTTCCTATCATCAAATATAGATTCAATACCTCTTGGAGACCTTGCAATTACTGGAATTGCCACAGGGATGGCAATGATGATCTGGGGTATTAGTTTAGTAATTATTTGTGGATTACTCGGAGGATTATTTAGACCAAGGTTAGACCCTGGAAGATATCCTCTACAATCATTCGTGACAATTCAATGGGCTTGGTCAATGATTTTTCATAGGATTGCACTATTCTTTTTACCATTCTTAGTTCCATCATTTATTGGAAATTTATATTACCGTTTATCCGGAGCAAAGTTAGGTCAAGGAGTACAAATTAATAGTGCACATCTAAATGATGCTGGTTCCGTAACATTAGGAGATAGGGTAGTAATTGGAGGGAAAGCGATTATCAATGCTCATTTAACAGAAAGTGGTGAATTGGTTATGGCTCCTGTAATTATTGGAGATGATGCATTAATTGGGATGGGTTCTGTAATTCAACCAGGCAGTAAGATAGGTGTCAAGGCCGTTGTTGCATCTAGAGCTGTTGTTCCAAAGTGGACAAACATTCCTGATGGAGAAGTATGGGCTGGAATTCCTGCAAAGTGCATAAAGCGGGCAGATGGAACGAAACCAGAATAATCAGTCTTCTGATTCTTCAGACATCTCTTGTGCATGTGCAACTGCTTCTTCTGCTGCATCTAAAGCTTCATCCATTCTAGACTTGAAAGTGTCTTGTTTCTTTGCGAACTCAGCACTCTTTTCGATTGCAGAATCGATCATTTCATATCTAGTCTGAATTGCTTGATTTAGATTCTCGAATAATTGCATGTGCTGTACATACCAGTCATCTCTTGCAGTGAGTTCGACTTGGGCTGTTTGTAATGCCTCGTCGAGTTCCTCTGCTACTTCGAATACACGACCTAATCTAGCCTTTTCACGAGTGTACATTTCTTCGGTTTTCTCTAACTTAGGCTCGAGGTGTTTGATTCTAGTAGAAGACTTGGCTCCATCCATTTCCATCTCATGAATTCTATTATCCTTGTCTGAAAGAAGTGTTTCCATACCTTCTCTCTCTATTTCCTTATCAATTGCTTCTTTTTCTAAAACATCAATGATTGCATTTTTTTCTTCAAGTTCTTGTTCTACTTTACGATAAGCAACGTATAATTTCTCTAGTCGATCTGATTCTTCAACTAATCTTTCCTCTAGTTGTTTGATACGAATTTCTGGCGTTATTGAACCGCCTTCATCATTAGTCATTGGATACCCTCACCTTGCTCGAATCATATCCTTGCTTTAACTTCGGCGGATTCTTTGTCTGAAAATACCCTATTTCTAATCTGTTTATTGGGATAAAGCTGCAATAGTTGCAGATAATACTGCAGTCAGTCTTTTCGATGAAGGAATATGTAACTTTTCATCCGGACCATGGGCATTATTTCCTGGGCCACCTGTACCTGTACAGAAGAATTGGGCTGATGGATATTTTTTCTGCATCATCGCCATAAATGGAATTGTACCACCTACCCAAGTAGCCATGGGCGGTAAACCCGTAATATGCAAAGATGCTGATGAAAGAGCATCAGCAATTTTTCCATCCATTGCCGGAGCATGGAAACCATCTGCTGCTGCATCTGGAGTATATTCGACTTTAGAGCCATAAGGAGGATTATTCTCCAATGTTTCTTTTACAATAGAGTCTATAATTTCTGAATTAACTCCGGGAGGAATTCTAAAACTTAATTTCAGATCTGTATGCGTCCTCAAAACATTCCCTGCTGTTTGAGTTGGGGGCATTCCATTAGCACCTATTACTGACATTGCTGGTCTCCAATTCATATCAAGAAGAATTTCTGCTACACCCTCATTTTGGGGCCTTAAAGTATCAACGACCGGGAGTTGTGACCAAAGTTCGTCTCCTAATAGATTTCCAAGTTCTTCAGCCTCTTTTCTAACTTTATCACTAATTTCTACATGCATCTCAGGAACTAATATTTCACCAGTATTAGAATCTTCTACTCTGTCTAAAAGCATTCTTTGAATTCTAAACGAAGAAGGGATTACTCCTCCTGACATTCCAGAGTGTACTCCTTCATTGGAAACCTTTACCGATAAATTTCCTGCAACTAGTCCTCGTAACGCCTCAGTGACCCAAATATGCTCATAATCTGGCCCACCGCTATCAAGGACCACAATCAAGTCGGGCTCACCTAAATCTTCAGTTAATAACTCGAGATATGGTGGTAAGTCATAAGAACCTGATTCTTCACATGTTTCTATAAGAAAATGTGACCGAGGATAGGGGACTCCTTGCTCTTGTAGCATTTTTAGAGCAGTGATACATACATATCCTCCATATCCATCATCTAAAGCACCTCTGCCATATAGCCAAGGTTCCCTCCTAACACCTTTCAGCGGATGTAATCCCTCAGACCATAATTTAGGTCTAGATGGTTGTTTATCTAAGTGCGAATAAAATATCACTTCTCCGGGGCCCGTTCCCTCAACTGTAACTAAAAGTACAGGAGTTCTTTCATCTATTGTATGAATCTTATATTCCATACCTTCTAATTCTTGATCAACTAGCCATTTTGTAAACAAATTTATTGTTGCATTCAGTTCTCCCTTTTCTTTCCAATTCGGCTCGAAACTCGGCGAGAGAGCTTCTATCTCAATGAAATCACTTAAACTAGGTATAATTGATTCTTCCCATAACTCATCTGCTCTAGCCATCAGCCTATCTAGGTCCACGGACATATTGCTATCTTAGGTAGTACAGTCTTTGAATCTTTAATCTATACTTCCTGCTTTTTTTGGGCCGCAAATAGGTATTGAACCCTTTGAAAAAGGACATGATTTGCAAGGTTCAGAAGATTCTAAAGGAAGGGGAGGATAATTAGAAAGAGTATCATCAGAATTAAGTTCGATAGAGGCGGCCTTGTGTAATATCTCCTCTAATTCCTTTTGTGCTTCCAAAAACAACTTTTCAGGATATTCGACTAACCGTCCAGTGACGCCAACCCAGATTGCAGGACGCAATACTATACGTGGATGTGTTTTCATCTGTTCGATTTTTTCTAATGCACGATAATATAGTGCTAATTGCATTCTATGATGATGCAACATAGAATATTCAGCATCACATGATGGCTCATATGATTCATCCCCGAGAGATTCTAATAATCCATCTAACTGACCTGTTGATAATTTTGAAGCTTCTTCAGTTTTCAAGTCAATCGGACGAATCGAGGGTCCTTCATCACTATCGGTGCAAAGAACAAGGTCAATTAATCCGTCCATTTGGACTGAAACTTCATTGATTATTGAAAGATTTTCAGGACCATTTGGTGTCCAACGATTTCTAGTCAAACTATCAATTGGAACATTAAAACTAATATGAAATGGTAATTCAGTTCTCAAACCTTCAACTTTCTCACCCTGAATAACTTCGCCAGATACTAATCTTCCTAGTCTGCTATTGGACAATCTGGTAGTCATCTCTGATACAATTCCGTTCATATGTGATGACGTTGAGAAATTAGGAATTAATTCATTATAGATTTTTTTATGTGTTTCTAAGTTAGTTATACCATTAGGATTCTTTTTAGTCCAAGAATTAGGTAATGAAGGTGAACTACTTGAAATCAGACCAGGATTACCAATGCCAATTTCCACTATTCTATGGACAACTAAACCAAGAAGGGCTCGATCGAGATTCTCTTTTGAGTCCGTCGAGTTGGCCTCTTCTGATAACGGTATTATTGGATTTGATCTTAATCCTCCACGTGTTTCAAGCCAATGACGTCTGGAACATTCGGATAATATAGAAAGTCTATGTGGAGCAGTTTTCACTCTGTAATTAGAATCATTTCTAGCAATTAATTTCTCAATAATACTTTCTTTTTGCGAAAGCTTAGCCATATTATCTTTTGAAAATATTTTTTGAGAAGGGGTCAGTATACTATTTTTAATCTGCTTAGCATCAACATTGAAACATTCTTCTTCATGAATAATCACCATACCAGGTAATAGATTACTTCCAAGGAATGAATCATGAACCATTACAAATGGATTCAAATATCTATCATCAATATTCTTCATTTGTTCGGTTTTATGTTCGACTTCATTTGTCCAAATTGATTTTTCCTCTCCTCTTCTGAAGGATCCTTGTCTAAGAGATTCTAGCCAAATCTGACCTAACTGAGGAAGAGGTTTAGTGTAAGACCATGGAACTCTAAGACCCTTCAAATCATCATTTTCTGACCATTCGGTTCCTTTGGGTGAGCCCACTATAATTAAGCGATTTTTTGCTCTTGTTGCTCCAACATAGAGTAGGCGTCTTGCTTCAGCATCTTTCCGAGATTCATAGAGCCATTTTGTATGCATCCAAGTAGCAGATTTAATGTCTTGTTCATCGGTCCATGGTATCGGATTTGCAGCAAAAAGTTCTGGACTGACCATAGTTCTAGAACGAGAATCGATAGTAAGATTTGTCTGTCTTTTTGAGAAAATATCTACCAAAAATACTACACTAGCTTGAAGACCTTTGGAGCCATGAATTGTCATGATCCTCACGGCGTCCCTCGGAGGAATTGTTATTGCCTCCATAGTTGAAGATTCATTCTCAGTTAATTGTCTGATTCTATCAGCAATTACAATTGAGTCACCACCTAATTCAGAACTTAATGAGGACACTAGGCCAATAAATTGCTCTGCATCTTGCAAAGATGCATTGTCAGAGTAAGTAAGTAGTAAATCTGAAAAATCTAGAGTATCTTCTAATAACTCACTAATTGAACCTTTTTCGGATAAGTCAATCCATCTGCTTACTAATTCTCTTTGACGTGGGTTAATCGCTAAATCTCTTAATCGAATTAATAAATTTTCATTCTTACTGGCTTGGCCGATAAATTCTTGAGTTTGCTTGTCGTTGAATCCAATTAAGCAAGATCTAGCTACCCAAGTCGCGTTATGGAGATTTTTAGGCCTAGAAATGAATTGTAACAAACCATTCAGTGTGTGTACTGCCGGTCTCTCCAATAATCCTCCCTCTCTATCTGCCTGAGAAGGGATATCAAAATCATTTAGGTACCTAATGATAATATCTCTAATATCTCTTCTTGAAGGTAAGAGGACCATTATTTCACTAGGGGGAACCCTGTCACATGTTGGCTGTATATCCCAATTACCTTCTGGAGAAAGTACTCGGATAGGTTTTCCTTCTATGAGATGTTTTATCCTACTAGCTATCATCATTCCTTGTCTTTCTAATGATTCTCCGGAGTCAAAAGCATCTAAGTATTCATCAAGATTTAATGAAGGGTCGATAGTTAAGTCACTATTCAGAGGGCATATCCATTCAATTCCACCATCAATTTTAGCCTTTGATTCAGATGCAAATAATTGTTGAGCATCAGCATAGAATTCACCGTTTGAAACTCTTCTATGCCTAGTATGAAAGATATCTTCCCACCATTCATTCATTACTTCTAACAAACCTCCGTCTGTTCGATAATTTATTTTCAAAGAAATTAAACCCTCTTTTCTCTTATCGGTTTCTTCTTGAGAACCTACGTCTAATCCATCATAATGGTTGAAGGGAATCCATCCTAAAAGATCTTGTCCACCATCTTCATAATGCTTCTTAGCACTAGCAATAGTAATCTTATGAGAATTTCTTGGATCACGGCTGAAATCACTATTTCTCAATTCTCGACCTGGTTCAGTTAACTCTGGAATACTATTTAGTTCATGAGAATTTATGTTCCTCAATATCTTTGAAAATTCCCTAAAACCAGTAACTTCTGCCTGCCTAAAGGCATAGATACTCTGTTTAATATCTCCAACATAACATATCGTTGGTTGCCACGGAGTATCAGGAACTGAAACTTCATTTTCTTCAAAATGTCTATTACCCCAAAGTCTTGAAAGAAGTTTCCATTGAAGTGGAGAATTATCTTGAGCCTCGTCAATAATAAACGCTCTGAATCTTCTTCTAATTCTCTTTAACAAATCAAATCTTCTTATCAAGTCAATTTTACTTTCTCGGACATTAGTGATTGAATCACCTGTGAAATTAATATTTTCTTCTAAATTCTCTAGTATAGATAAAGCAGAAATTATATGATCATCTCTCCAATATTCATCGGGAGCATTGTTCAGTGCATTGATAACTGATTCAGGATAGAAAGTTTCACAGATTCTAGGACAATTTGCTAGTAATAAATCCCCTGCCTGTTTTTGTATGTCATCAAAATCGTGAACTTCGTTAATTTGCTTAAGTTTCTGTAAAATTCCATTAAAACCATTCATTACAATACGTAAATCATCCAAATTTCGTGCCTCATGTTCTAGGCTGAATCCAAATATCTCATCCGGATTTCCTACCGGGGGGGTCTCGGGTAAAGATAGAGGTAGTGTAGTAATTGCACGTTTCCAATTTCTAGCAGTATTCGGAGGATTTTCTCTATTCATCATTATCATTAAACGAATAAAATGCAGCATTATATCTCCAATTTCAGAAAACCATAATTGTTTTAATTCCTCAGTTATGGACTTAAATAACTTACTTTTCTTTCCTAAATTACCAATTCCTCTTTCCCAGTTTTCTGAATTAGGAGGAAGATTACCTCGAGGGAAAATAGATGGTTTTTTTGATGATGAGTTATTGAATAAAGACTTCCTACTCACCACACATTGGTATACATCACTTAACCAAACTAGTTTATCCCAATTGTTCTCTTTAGGAAGTGTTGAGGAAAGATAGTCTAGACAAGCAATACGAGATTCGGAACTCCAACCAGTTCCTAAATCATTAGGATACTGTTTTACTAAGTCACAGAATTGGAAAATTTTACTCTGAGTTTGTTGGATAAAATAATCTAATTCGTCTGAATTTATTGATTCAAATATTCTTTCTGCTAGTTTTTCAGAAATAATTTTACCTTCTGAATTACTAAGATCTTTAATTGCTTCATTAATAAAAATAGAACGTTTAGAGATATTTCTGATAACATTAATTGCTCTTCTACGGCTAGCATAATGTCGTTGAATACGATCTCTAGATTCTAAGACATCTTTAGCACCAAAAACACGAGTATTAGGGATACCTGCATCAATTGCTTCGGATAATCGTGATGGATGCGAAGAAAGCCTCCATAATATGTTTAAAGCAGATTCTGTGAGAAGAATCCTGCCTGAGTCTGAAACGTTATCCTGTGTCAAAGAATCACCGAGCATACCTCTGTAAGGAGAAATTAATTGGTTGAAAAACGAATCAATCGTTCCTATCGGGGCATCATCCAACAAAGTCAGTAATTGTTCATTGAATCCTTCATATCGAATCCTAGGATCTGTTCTAATATTTCCATCATCACTTGATGGACCCGGAGATAAATTTACTAGTCTTTTTCTTAACCTATCTTTCATTTCATCTGCTGCTTTATTGGTAAACGTAAGTAGTACTACTTCTCCGGGCAACAATCCACCCCAATCACGGAGGTTTTGAGTATCAGACTTACTTGAAACTAGCATTCCGCCGGATAGTTCAACAGGTCTTTCGGGTTTAGGTAAAATTCTAGTTGCTCTTTGATTTTCTGAAAGATAATGTTCAATCACTCTATCTACAATGGTGCTTGTTTTACCAGTTCCTGCACCTGCATCGACAACTATGTGTGAGTCTAAATTAAGAGCTAATAATTGTGCTCGATTTAATTTCATTAAAAATCACCTTCTAACTTTACATCACAAAGATTACTTACTGAACAATATTTACAATTATTTTCTTGTGGAATTGGGTTAACAAAGCCTTTATTGGCCCTATCAGAAGCATTCAACGCAACGGAAATACGAGATGCCATCCATGCTCTGAATGGATCACTCTCGGGAGATTCGTCTTCATCTAAAAATCTGAATAAAGACTTTGTAATTTCTGTCTCAGTTCCAAATTTAGTCAATTTAGAAACTAGAAGATTACTTGATTTCTCAATTAAATGGGATGTCTCATGGCCCAATACTGAAATGCCTGCTCCAATTACTAAATCTCCAGGGTTAGCTATTTCCCAAGATCTAGCATATAGCGCAAGTTGAAGTTCTTCGAGAAGACCCTTGAAATGTCTATCTTTAATATCTGTTTTTTCTGAAGTTTTAATATCTCTGATAATTACTAATCTTCTAGGCTTCCAACTTGATTTATACAATTCTAGTGGAGCCACCTCATTGCTACCTTCTTCATCAATCCAGATATTATTATCTATATCGAAAGGTACTAAATCTACACGATCTATCTGGCCTTTCAACTTTATTGAATCTAAAGATTCTCCATTGGGTGATGTTATATGTGAAGGCAATGAAATCTCAATACCTTCTTTGTCGTACAAAGATAAATCCCATTCGATAGCAATTGGTGCCACATTTTCTAATAGTAACTCTGCATTAATCATACGGCCAATTCTTCCAGTAAGAGGGACCGGTTGAGGATTTGACAGCCATTCGTCCCATTCTCTAATACTCATGCCAGTCATCATTCTTATACGGTTAGTAGAAACTGCATCATCCCTATTTAGCCAAGGTGCAATGTCATCTAAATTCAAGAGAGATTGTTGCATCAAGATTTGTGGATCGATTTTTGAATGGGAAATATTTAATGGAGAATTATTGACTAAATCAAAATCGAAGTTTCTAGGATATTTCTCTTTAAAATTTAATGTTTGAAGTATTAGATTATGATGAATCTTGTGGAACAAGTCTCCATGAGTACGGGCATCAAGATCTTCCTTCTGAGAGTCTTCTAGTTCTACTTTCAGACTTCGAGTTAACCAGCCAGAACGTGGGCATCGAAGCCATTTTTGAAGTCTAGTGGGCGACCAAGTAGGAAAATTTAAATTTTCTAATTGTCTGAAGCCATTTCTAGAATCGTTGACATTTATCCCCAAACTTCTCGGTGTAAAGGGCCTCGGATCTATTGTTTGGGTTTTGATTTTTCGACTATTATTTTGATCAATCGTAATTGCTGAAAGTACAGGCCAACGAACATTTTCTCTTGGACTTGAGAATGTTTTAGGAGTTTTACGAGTCATATTTTTAATGTCAAAATTGAATACCGAATTACGATTTTCATCAGGTAAATAACCATCTTCCGATGCTAATTGAGGCTGTCTCCTTTCTCTATCCCTTTGCAATATTGGATCTATAGAGATAGTTACTGAATTAGAATTAATTGGAGGGCGAAGTGATTTCTGATTATCATTCAATCTCAATCCATTGATTCTTTGAGCGTTTCGAGGACTTAATGAATAATCAATGACGGATTCAAATATTTTTGATTCATCAAGATTGTTAGAAATGGTCCATTCTCTAATAGGGGTTGATGGTGGGTTAGAGTCGTCAAAGCTAGAGTCTAGGATTATTACTTGCGGTGAAGACTTCAAAATATGTTCAAGATTGTGCCTTGCATTACGAATAGGTCCATCGGGACGTAGTAAATTATTCTCATGTCTTTCTATATCTCCTATAAAGTGCATTTTTGGAACCCTTAAGTCCCAAGAGTTAGAAGATGTATTTGCTAGAATGGTTAAATCGGCGGTACAACCTAAAGACTGGTCACAAGATAAAATTCTAACTCTGTTTCGACTTAAACTTGAGGAAATCTTAATATTGATTTTTTGAATTAAATTTGACATTTCATCTATCCATGCGGGTCCCATTTTAGGATAATTATGCTTAATCAAA
>TARA_B100001093_G_scaffold242048_2_pt1 | contig 15025 bp, 14 predicted proteins | sample TARA_B100001093 | Tara Oceans TARA_B100001093 (sample SAMEA2623116) | marine metagenome | biome: marine biome (ENVO:00000447); feature: surface water layer (ENVO:00002042); material: "saline water (ENVO:00002010), including plankton (ENVO:xxxxxxxx)" | depth 5 m
ACTCAAATTGAATCCAGAGTGTACAACCATTGATTCGTTTACCTTCGAAGATATCGAAGTCGTGGGATATGAGCATCATCCGCACATTTCTGCCCCGATTGCAATTTGAGGTGAAGTGATGTTTACCATGATTTTTGCATGTGACTTGAACGGTGCTATCGGTAAAGATGGCGATCTTCCATGGCGTCAGTCATCAGATTTGCAACACTTCAAACGTATTACAATGTCAAAAACGATGGTAATGGGTCGAAAGACATGGGAAAGTTTGCCGGGAAAATTACCAGGACGCAGGCACATTGTGCTCTCCAGGTCACCGCGAGATGATGTTGAGGTTCTGAGTTATGAGGAGATTCTTGGACTTGGAGAATCAGAAGAATTGATGATTATCGGAGGAGGAGAGATCTATCAATTGTTCTTGGAACATACCAAAGAGATTCACAAAACCATCATCGATACCAGCGTTGAGGGCGCTGACGCCTTTGCTCCTTCGATGGAGGGCGAGGGTTTCCACATGATTGGAGAACGCTTTGTTGATGCAGGTCCTCGTGACGAGCATAACATGATTTTCCAGCACTGGATTCGATGATTACTCATCTTCAGGATTGTATTCAGTGACTCGCAAACCGAGACGACCTTGTCGAGAAGGACGTTGCATGATTTTGGCATATTTCGATTCAAAAGCAGCCTTCAAATCAATTTCCATTGCCAAGGAATGACCCATTAACAACAGCAAGATGTCCGCCATCTCTTCTGCACAGTCAGCAAGTGGTTTGCCCTTGGTCACGGCTGCTGCCAACTCTCCAAGTTCCTCGACAGTAAGTGCAATTCTGTAGCCCATATCGTGTCCATTGTTTTCTTCAAAGTTATGTTTGTCATGAAAGACAGCAATTTTCTTCATCATGACTTCCCATTCGTTTTGGGCTTCATGCGCCATCCATTGGTCGACGTTCATTCCTTCCATAGATGGTGTTCAAGTTGGCAGATTTTAGACATTGCGCGATGATTTGAGTGACGATTAAGCAACCGACCAACATCTCATTGAACACAATTTAACCGAGTAGAAGAAGGCTCAATTGCATGACTGCTGCTCCAAAAAGGGCACCTACAATCATGTGTTTGGGCCTGTTCTGCTTCATTGCTTGTGGAATCAATTCTTTGTAAGCGACTACAGTCATAATACCACCCACAAAAGCAAGAGAGCAACCAACCATCAATGGTGTTAGAATAGACCCGAGAACCAATAATGCAAACAAAGCACCAAGAGGCTCAGTCAAACCTGTCGCCATGGCGATCATCGTTGCTTTCAACCGCCCACCATTACCTGCTTGGATCGGTGCGGCTACAGCGATACCCTCGGGGATATTATGCAAAGCAATAGCAGCCATCAAGACTACCCCATATTGAGCAGATTCGAGAACTGCAACACCCATAGCCAGGCCTTCAGGGAAATTATGGATTGCGAGTGCGATGGCGGTTAACATTCCAGATTTGTACAATTTCTTTTCCCTTGTCAACTCAACATCCTCATCGCCTTTCGATGTGTAATAACTGACAAGATATACAATTGAAACACCGATTGCGAAGGAAAATGTAATCGGAACAAAACCGAACTCCAAAGCTCGACCGAACCACAAGTCTACGCTTGAAACCAGCAACATCACACCGGCTGCCATTGCGAGCATAAACGCCATCAATTCGGCAGTTATTTCCTTCAAAACAAAGACGATGAGTCCTCCAAGACCTGTTGCGAGTCCAGCCATCAATGCGAGTATGAACGGGAAAACCCAAGACGATGATTCACCTTCCAGTCCCTGAATTTGAATAAGTGGTTCATCGCCGCTGTGATGGCCACCTTGAGCAATGACAAGTTGTAAAACGATTTCAGCCGTCAAACCGAGTCCATCTTTGTGAACGACGTTTGCAACATCCGTTTGGCGGTGATATTCTTCGTATTCCCAACCAAAGAAACCTATCGTTGCAATTCCCCTCTGATTGAATGAACGATGATCACTGTTTCCGCCGTTTTCAACCCAAGCGACGCTCGCTGAATAGTCATCCCAACCATCATCGAGCACTTCATCATTGATGTTCGAGATAGCTTGAACCAAACCTTTCTCGGAAGATTCAATCCCTAACGTGGAAAGGCCTTTTTCGGGGTTAAGGTTCGTGGAATCAAGATTAATATACAAATCCAAATCCTCCAATTCATCACTATGGGCTTCAATATATGCTTGGCTTCCAAGTAAACCTAATTCTTCACCGCCCCAAGTTGCAAATTTTACTGTAGATTCGAGTTCTATGTCACTTAATTCAGTCGCGATTTCGAGAAGTTGCGCAACCCCTACAGCATTGTCCACTGCTCCGGGACTGATGTAAACAGAATCATGATGAGCGCCAATCAAAATCTCCCCATCTCCAGTACCTGGCAACTCACCTGTCACGACCTTAACAGTTCTCAAACCAACATTATTCCCTTCCCAAAAACCATCCAAAGAGGCGAACAGAGTTGGATCATCAGATGCTTGTTCTATGAATCCATGGAACGTATCTGCAACGCTTTCTGAGATATAGATGAATGGAATGAGTGAGTTCGCATATTCGCCACCGTATGCTTCTGGAAAAGGAACGGTTTTGCCATTTTCTTGAACGGTTACTGAGCGGAATGGAGGCGTCTCGACACCCTCGGTGTAAATCATGACGACTCCGGCATTTCGGTCAATCGAATCTTTGTAAATTTCGGACAGGTTTCTTGAATTGTCATAATTGATCATTAAGGCCATATCAGTCATGTCACCAACCGATGAAAACTCTTCACTCGAACCATTTCCAATATATGTGATCATATTATCGTGCTTGTGTGTGGAACCAGAATAACCTAAGAACGTAAACTTGTCTATGTGGTCTAAATTACCGCTCGATTCGAGTTGAACCCTCGCAGTTCCGGCACTTCCATCTGGCAGTCCGGGTGCATTTTGAACTCCTTGTTCCAGTTGTGCATGCATCAAGATTTGATGGTCCTCAGGTTCTGCATCAACAAACCAAGCACCCATGACTTGATACTCTTCAATTTGGACGTTCGTTAAGCCGATTTCTGTAAATCTGTCGCTGATGTATGTGGCAGCAACGGTTTCCTCAGATGAACCCGTAACCCTGGGACCGAAGGATGATATTTGGAAGACATCATTCATCATTGCTTCATCATTCACCGAAAAGGAAATCTCTTCCTCTTCCAAGACGAAACTTAATGTCAAACTTGAGAGAAGTACGATGGCAGATAGTACACCAACAACAATGAGACCGTTATCTGATACGACTCCCATGCTCAGTGGCAAGAGTTCACATATCTAAGTTTTAGGTCACCCTAAAACGGGAATTCTCTGGTCTTTATCTTAGGAGAGCAGTTCAACTAAACATGCCCATACCGGCATCAGCCTTCGGTTGGCTTGAGACGAAACGGAATGATGGTCTAAATCAGCACTTGAATCTCCGGGTTCTCGACCTGCTGCCCAATTGGAAGAAATACATACAGCAGCATACGGGATGTCAAGTTCACGAGCGAGTTTAGCTTCTCGTGGCATGGTCATACCAACCATGTGACCACCCATTGAATCAATGGCGTCAATTTCAGCTTTGGTTTCAAAATGGGGACCATGTGCCAACCAATACGTGTAGAATAAGTGTTCATCTGCAGAGAAACCCTGTGCAGACTGTAGCACAGAACTCAGGCGTGAATTGAGTTTTGAATCGAAAGGCTCCGTAACTGAAGTAAACACCGCAGAATCATCATGAAATGTCGATGCCACTCCAGTGAAATCGATGTATTGGTGGGCGAGCGCCACTTTCCCCGGGGGAAAGTCAGAAGCGATTGCACCAACAGAGCAGACTGCCATTATCGCTTCACAGCCGGCATCAGCAAGCGCACGCATATTGGCTCGATGTTCAATCATGTGAGGGGGTTTGCTCGCTTGGCCATTGTTATGATGTCGTTGAAGAAAGAACAGTTCTTTCTCCTCGCCATCAGTTTGTAAGCGCATACATGTCAATGGAACATCACCCCATGGCGTTTCGACGGTGACGTCATCCCTGCGGACAAGGGAGAGTCCAGATTGCTTCATTTCATCACCAACAGTCATGTTGATGAGTCCGGTTCCACCAATCACTCCAAGCCGTTGCATACCACTGCCTCGCGCCTCTTGCATGTCAAACCTACGGCTTAACTCATGCCGAGACCTTGCTTTCGCTGGCATTCACGACAACGTGACAACAAGGCAATCATTCGTTCAAACGAGCGATTAAATCCGCTTTCTTTCCAGAAACCGGTTTTCCTGCAGCCTTCAAGAGTTCCTTGAGTTCTGCAACCTTCATTGAATCGTAATCAGCACTTGGTGCGGCTTCTTCGGCAGGTGCTTCTTCGGCAGGTGCTTCTTCAGCAGGTGCTTCTTCAGCAGGTGCTTTGTCAGATGCAGGTTCCATTGCTTCAGCAGCGTCAATGATCGAAGGCGCAGCGTCTTCTTCTTCACCTTCTTCGCCTTCTTCGCCTTCCATGGCCGAGGCAAGTGCTGCTGCCTTCTTGGCTTTGAGTTCTGCATCGCTTCGTGCTTCTTCAGCGTGAATCTCATCAAGTGTTTTACCATTCTCAGCGACGACACCTGCTTGAAGCAGTTGACTCTTTCGAATAGCAACAGACTTGACTGGATAGATTGGCTTGACTGCCTTGCGGATTTCTTCTTCCAGAGTTCCGTCAAGAATTTGTGTTTGAATCTTTGAATACGTTGCTTTGGAAGCAAAAGCGATAATCAAATCACGAGCCTTGGAGCGCATAGCTTGCTTAACCGAGGTTTGAACACGCTTTTGCGTAATGATGAGCGGTTTGAGACGGACAAGGTATCCGTCAGTAGAAACCACATCAACGACATCGTCAACCTTGCCACGATAACGGCGTATTTGACGGCGGATGTGATCGGTTTGGTGGTGATGACCAATAAAGGTCGTAAGTGCATCTTGCCCTACGCACTCATGCACACGGAATCGAAGAATAACATGCATCTTCGTAAAGTCGCCATTGAATTCTTGTTGTGTCATTTCATAGACACGGCCGAGGATATGTTCATCTGACTCACCTAGAGTTTCTCCAATTTTCTTAAAATCCCAGGGTGTTCGAGGCGCACGAATTGTGTACCAAATCTTGTTCTTCCACTTGTCTCGCTGCTTACGTGCTGCTGCACGTGCCTTCACACTGATTTTTTTTGCCATTGTATCATCTCGGGGTGTATGTCTTGCGGGGGCTACCCCACTTGCAGGTCGGCCACTAACCTCCCCTATTTGAAGAAGCCTCTTAGGGCGAGTGTTCATTCTTCGCCAATCGAACGGTTTCCAACGGTTCTCTTCGGTAAACTCATGAGCATGAAGTATACCCCGAGGTTGTGGGCCTCCATCACATCACATGGCGAGCGACGGTGAGTGCTGTTGCAGAGGAATCTGTCGTTGCGGATGCTGTTGCATGGCTTGTTGGCGATTCAGAAATGGTCGAAATGGAACAAACGACTTCCTATCATGGTTCAGTGATGCACATGGTGACCGGAAGAAGCAAAAAGAAAGCCAATTCCCTCAAATCACTCTCACGAATTGGTGTTGAAAATCTTCACACTTTGATCGAAGACATCGCAGTACGCTTTGATGAAAACAATACACTTCACTTTCGCCTCGACTATAACGCCTTCATCGATGGTGAAGTGATTCTTGCCAAACCAGATGAAGTATCGACAATTAAATGCCATACAAAAGTCGAAGTGTATCCTGGACAAATTGCCTTAGATGAATGCAAAAAAGTCTTACAAGCAGCTTTAGAAAAAGCCAAATCTGCAGAGTGAATCAACAGTAAAAACGGCTCTGCACTAAGTTCAAATCCTATTGCGATGAGCACTTGCTATGGATGCAAAGTTGCGTGCCATCATGCTCAGCGTGATGATGCTTCTGTGCTTAACCATACTACCGCAGGGTTCCTCTTCCGAAGCAGAAAATACGAATCAAATACCGAATTGCCATGCTGACAGAAACGGTTCATGGACAATGGGATTAATTTCGTGCACAAACTCAACAAGTCCGGGCTACACTCTGTTTTCCCCCATGCCTTCGACATCCAGTTATTTGATTGACCAACACGGTCGTGAAATTCATTCGTGGGAGTCGCCAGGTGGTCACCGACCTGGTTTGGCATCCTATTTGCTGGAAGACGGCGACTTGTTGCGTTCTGCAAATATTGCTCAACAAGCGGTAGGTGACTTCAGCGGCGGAGGAACTGCGGGGAAAATCGAACGCATAGGTTGGGATGGCACCGCTGAATGGTCGTGGGAATACTCTTCCATGGATTACATCACCCACCACGACATAGAACCGATGCCGAATGGGAACATTTTAGCCATTGCATGGGAAGATAAATCTGAGGCTGAGGCATTACAAGCCGGCCGAAATCCTGCCATTGCGAGTGATGCACCAGGAGGAAATGCCAACGTTTGGCCAGACCACATTATTGAAATCGAACCACTCGCTAATAATCAAGCGAACATCGTTTGGGAATGGCATGCTTGGGATCATTTAATCCAGGACTACGATGCTTCGAAGGACAACTATGGCGTCGTAAGTGAACACCCAGAACTGCTTGATATCAATTTTGTTGGAGCAACTGGAAACCAAGCGGGAAGAGCTGATTGGATGCATTGCAACGGAATTGATTACAATGCTGCACTTGACCAAATCGCACTTTCTTGTAAAAATACCAACGAATTTTACATCATTGACCACAGTACAACGACTGCTGAGGCAGCCGGACATACAGGCGGTAATTCAGGCAAAGGCGGAGATTTCTTGTATCGCTGGGGCAACCCTCAGGCCTATGATGGAGGACTTTCCAGCGACCAGCAATTGTTTGGCCAACACGATGTTCAATGGATTGAGGAAGGCCGAGAAGGTTCTGGTGACTTTTTAGTATTCAACAACGGTAACGGCCGTTCACCCAGTTATTCCTCAGTCGATGTCATCCAAGTCGCCTATGTGGAAGGAAATTATCCGCTGCAATCAAACGGAACTTGGGGGCCAAATGCCCCCTCCTGGTCATGGGGTCTTAACCAAGACATCTATGCTCAGTCTATTTCAGGAGCTGAACGTCTACCGAATGGAAATACGTTGGTCACCTTCGGGACTCAAGGCACTCTTCTTGAAGTCGATTTAGAAGGAGAAATTGTATGGAAATACATCAGCCCGGTGACAAACCAAGGTATTTTGTCTCAAGGGGATGAAATTCCTGCAGGTAATAATGCAGGATCAACAGCAAATGTAATTTTCAAGGTTCGCCGCTATGCTGTTGACTTACCTGTCTTTACTGAGAAGGGCGTAACACCTGGCGATTATTTGGAAACATGGACTGATCTTTGCCCAGAAGAAGAGTCGATTCCGTGGGACAGTGATGGTGATGGGTGCATTGACGATTCAGATGGCGATTCGGTTGAGGACCCAAATGATGTATGTTGGGGATTTGATGACGCAACAGACGTGGATAATGATTCCATCCCAGATGGTTGTGATTCCTTCATCGACTCGGATTCGGATGGAGTAGAAGATTCTATAGATTTGTGCCCTGGTTTTGATGACGCACTCGATGTCGATAATGATTCGATTCCGGATGATTGTGATGTTCTGCTCGACAACGATTCAGATGGTATTGCTAACAGTGACGATATGTGTGAAGGATTTGACGATTCTCTTGATACAGATGAAGATAGTATTCCAGATGGCTGCGATACGCAGGTTGATGACCAACAGAATTCGTCACAAGATTCCGAAACTGAGATGGGGAATAATTCTGCAACGAACATTGATAATTTAACCACAGATGATGAAAATTTGAGCGGCTCGAATCAAAATGATTCGATACAGCAGGAAATTAACCAACCCGGAAATGGCACAGATGTTTCAAATGACGCTGAGTCAAAATCCAGTGAGATGAGCATGACTCCAAAATTGATTATGTCCCTTCTTTTAATCGGTACGGGGGTTTGGCTGTTGCTGTATCTTGTGGCCATTCAATTCTTCAAACCAAAAGAAGAGGTTGAACAAAAGAAAACCGATGTTCTCTTTTTGGAATCGGGAATCCAAGATTCAACCAATCAATTCACTGATGTCAATTCCATGATCGACTTACCTCCAATACCTCTGCTTGCCGCTGCTCAACCGGAGATTCAGCAACCTCGACAGGGATTTCCTCCTGTGCCAATTGAAGGTCTTCCTGAGGGATGGACTCTTGAACAGTGGAATTACTACGGTCAACAGTGGCTTGATGCTCAAAAATGACGACTTTTTTTCAAAGCCTTCATGTATCACGAGGTTTTCGTCAAATTGAGAGATAGTCATGCCGCACATTGTAACCACCGCTTGCGTCGACCACAAATACCAAGAATGCGTCGCAGTTTGCCCAGTGGACGCTTTCCGTGAAGCAGAACGATATCTTGTTATTGACCCGGACGAGTGCATTGATTGTGGTGCTTGCATCCCCGAGTGTCCCGTAGATGCTATATTTGCAGATACAGACGTTCCTGACGAGGAAGAAGAGTGGATTGACCGCAATGCTGACGAATCTGTTGATGCAGAAATTGCTGAAGGCGACACACCCGTCCTTGCAGATGATTGATTTCGCATTAGCAATTGACATTTATTGTATCAATTGCTCTAACCAATGTTCATGAAGGGCGCATCACTGGAATGGTTGATTGGAATGGTTCGAACCGACTTTACTCAACTCAGAAACGGCAGTGATTTGCTCAAGCGAGGATTTGCGAGAATGCAGCAAGGTGGCGTCATCATGGACGTCGTTGACCCTGAGCAAGCAGCAGTTGCTGAAGACTCAGGCGCAGTTGCTGTCATGGCTCTTGAAAGAGTCCCTGCAGACATCCGCAGAGACGGCGGGGTAGCACGCATGAGCCATCCTGACATGATTCAGGGGATCCTCGACTGCACCTCTATCCCTGTGATGGCAAAAGCAAGAATCGGTCACGAAGGTGAAGCTCGGATTCTTGAATCCATGGGCGTCGATATGGTTGATGAATCAGAAGTGCTGACTCCTGCAGATCCATACTTCCACATTAACAAGAAAGACTACACTATCCCCTTTGTCTGCGGTGCAACAGGATTAGGCGAAGCAGTCCGACGTATTTACGAAGGTGCTTCCATGATTCGCACGAAGGGCGAGGCTGGAACTGGAAATCTCGTTGCGGCTGTAACCCATGCACGCCTCATCGATCAAGAAATTCGACAAATTCAATCACTTGACGAAGTGGGTATTGAAAAAGTGGCACAGATGATTCTGGGAAGATATCAAGTTCTTGCAGATGCATCGGACTTACCCGGTTTGCACCCAATCACTCCTTTCGGAGCAATCGACGAATCAATGAGTAACGGCATCCAAGCCATCTTGAATGATGTTAAGGAAATGGGAAGGCTCCCTGTCGTAACATTCTCAGCAGGAGGTATCGCCACTCCTGCAGATGCTTCACACATGATGCGAATGGGCATGGATGGAATCTTTGTAGGATCTGGAATTTTCAAGTCATCGGACCCAAAAACCATGGCAGATGCTATTGTGTTGGCTACTGCACACTATGACAATGCAGAGAAAGTAACTGAAGCGATGGCAATGACCGTAGGAGACCCTATGAAGGGTGATGAACTCGAAACACTCGATGTCCAATATGCACAACGTGGCTGGTAATCAATCCAAAGGATTTGAGATACCTTCTTCTCCGAGGGTCCATTTTAGAGTCTTAACGACTCCATCAAGGGCCTTGTGATTTCGAGCAGCCTCCTTCATTCCGTCCCTGTCCTCATTCTTTCTGCATTCATCGAACCAGGATTTCCACTCTTGGCGTTTGACTTCTGCTCGTTGAAGCATTTCTTCAATTTCTTCCCATGAACGGTCGTAACTACGGCGGGGGGTGGTATCGGATGACATGGTCAACAATTCAATCCGTTAGACCGAGGTATTTGAGTCAAACGGATGCTGTATCATCGAGGTTAGGGATCCTACAACCCTCAAAATGGCTGTTTTCTTCCAACTCAATACCGTCACCTATGATGACATTTTTCAAAGTTGAACCCTTGCCGATTATCACACTTCGACCAAGAACTGAATCTTCAATCTGGCATTGTTGACCCACTCTACAATTTGACATAAGCAATACATCCTGCAATCGACTTCCATCACCTACATGGCACTCAGAAGAGACTACTGAACCCTTCAGACTTCCTTCGACACTTGCACTTGAAGATACAAAATTCCCCTCACTGAAAACCCCATTTGGAAGAGGGAAGGGGAGTGATTCTCGTTGTGCAATGAGTGTATGTTGTGCACGTATAAGCTCGGATGGATGGCCGACATCAAACCAAACACCATCGATGGTTTGAGCAAACATAGGCCAACCTCTCTCAAGGACCATTGGAAAAAGTTGCTTACTGAAATCAAACTTTTCCCCTTCTGGGACAAGAGCAAGAACCTCTGGTTCAATGATGTAAAGACCTGCATTAATCACATTGCTGAATGCTTCTTCAGCAGTTGGTTTCTCCATAAAGCGGCAAATGTATCCCTGGCGAAGTTGACCGTCTAACGGCCCATGGTGGGTCGAAGAAAGTCCGACAATACCAAACTCAGTTGGGTCTTCAACTTCCCAAAGTGCCATAGTAACTTTTGCACCACTTTCTCGATGTGCATGCAGTAAGGTGCGAATGTCAAATGAGGCAACTGAATCTCCGGAACCAACGACAAAAGTTTCAGTCAAGTGCTCAGATAAAAGTCGAACGCTACCCGCTGTGCCCATAGGGCTGGCTTCTTGATTCACCCATGCTTGAGTGTTCTGACCATCAGCATTCCAGGACTCTACATGCTGTTCTAATTGTTCACCTCGATAACCTGTAGTTACAATAATTGAATCAATCGATGCCTCAAGCATTGCATCTTTAACAAAGTCAATCACGGGCCTTCCTAACACTTCGACCATTGGTTTGGGACGAGTGAGCGTCAATGGGCGTAATCGTGAGCCTTGGCCGCCGGCCATGATGACTCCGAACAAGAAAACACCTCACCGTCGGCGATTTGCATTCATGTCGATTTTACGCATCGACTTTTTCTTACCGGACTTGGCTTTTCTTTTACCGGAAGGCGCGTTATCGCCCTCTCCAATTCCCCCAAAGGTAATTCCACCGGAGTTCAAAAGTGTTGTAACCAGTTCATCGGCAACCTCTGATGACTCAGCACCAGTCTTCATCTCGGCATTTACTGAAGCGTTGTGATCTGTCATCCAAGACTTTCGTTCATCGCGTGCCATGTTGAGTTTGTCGCGAACTTTATTGACGTCAACCATAAGTTCGGTGATTTTGTTGTGCATATCATCAGACTTTTGACGCAATTCAAGGAATTCGTTGTGAAGACGATCGCCTTCTGCCTTCAAGAAATCACGATGGGCAAATGCTTCATCGACATCTGGAGATAACACGTCCGCTCGAGCAACAGCACCGAGCATATCTTGGTGTGCTGCATCAGCTTCAGCTCGCAGAGTTTTAATCGCAGAATCAAGGTCACTTAGGTCGACCTTGATCAACTCAAAATGAGTAACTTCAGGAGCAAGTTCTTCGATTCGAATTTTCATTTCTTTGATTCGCTTAATCATTTCTTTTTCCTTCTTCTGACCTACTGATGAGGTTTCAAAAGTATTCTCAAGTGAATGAACTTCATGTTGGAGTTTTGCGTACTCTGCTGTTGCAGATTTCTTTTCGCCTTTCTCTTCACGTCGGCCCTTCGCCTGACTAATGATATCACGAAGTTGTTGTTGGAGAGCATTTCGCTTTTCCTTGAACATTTTAATTTCAGCACGAATTGCTTTCATCTCGGTCAACACAAGGTCGATTTTTTCCCGGTGTTCCTTATACTGGCCTTGTATTGAATTTCGCTTGTCAGCGATTGTACGAGCCTGGTCACTGAAAGAATTACGAGTATTTCTCATCTTACGAACACGGGCTTCCATACCCTGTAGTTCATCTCGAAGTTCCGAGTCTGGACCAGGAGTCGCTTCATCAGGTCTTCCGCGCATGCTTCGTGCACAGAGTTACCCATTTCAAATCTACCCATCGTAAAAAAATAATTTAAACACCAATATTTCCAAAAATATCATTGATTTTAATGAAGATACCAGCTGTGATTCCAAGAATACCAATGAGGTTCGCACTCAAGGCACTGAAGTATCGAATCCGCTGAAGATATTTCGTCCGAACTCGAACATTGATTTGGCGTCCAATGATCAAATCGCCACTGAGTTCCTCCAAGCGAACTGAAACGGTCGCCTCTCCGAAGCGCTCGGGAAGAAGAGATTGCCAAGCAACTGTGCCATCACGGAGAAGACCTGACATCAATCCAAGTACATCATCATCACCCTCAGCCGCTAAAGGAAGTGGCTTAGAAGACCACCAATGGCGCTCACCTGGATTCAAAAGATAAGTCATCGCTAAATCATGTGGCCTGAAATCAGGCGATTGGACTCGTACGACAATACTTCGAGGTGTGTCTGACAAGTTATGAATCAATGTGAAAAGGTTCGCACGTTCGTGCACTACATTTTCCATATCCACTTCAAAAACAATTCCAGAAGTCGTACTCGAACGACCTGCCCCAAGGTCCTCTTCAATTCGTCCAATCATTCTGAAAAAGGCAGGACATGAGCGCTCAATATGATGAATGATGCTCAACCATTCCTCCATAGTGAATACAGGATGCTCTTGAACCAATTCCATTCCCCCTTCGGTGAGAACTTCGGACAGTTCTGCTTGCATTGTTTTGAAATCCAGTCCTTTCGAATGGCGGTAAAGTGTCATCAAAATCTTCTCGCGCGCATATTGAGTATCAACACCCTTCTGAAAGCATGCTTCGATTTCTTTGGAATAGACTTCATATTCAGAACGTAGTAAAGGGTCCATGTGAGTTTTTACTAAATCGTCAAACACCATTTCCAATGTTGACGGATGAATTGGCGGAGTATAGGCATCCAAGAGTCCCGTTCTCTCATCCATATTGAAGGGGCGTGAACGGGTAGGTATGTGCTGTCCAAGTGAAAGAGAGAGCGTTGAGAAAGACAAAAGCAGCAGTATCTTTCCATTCAGCGAGGTAATATCAAACACAAATATGCTCCCAAGCAATAGACTTGACATTATTGCAAAAGAAAGCGCCCATGAGTGGTTTGAACGAGCGCCGTTAAGTAAGTCAGCCAGGCTTTCATATCCGTGGAGCGACTGAACTGAAAGATGCTTATCATTGAGTCTTTTCACTTCTTTTTCAAAATTGCGAATCGATAACTCAACACGATGGCGATGGAATATTTGAACGAGGATGTACCCAAGTAATATGATGAATGTTAGCGCAGTCAAAGCCAAAGCAAAACTCATACCCAATGTCGGTTCGATTTTGCTCCACCATTCTGGTGAGCTGGATGAGAAAGCGAGTGCCCCAAAAGAAGTAAAGATGGAAAAGGCAGGAAGTATGAGAATTAAACGCAGTCCTGAACCGAGCATCTGACGGTCCAGAGCGTACCAAAATCGCTCTGACAACAGAACGTTTTCTTCGCTTTCTACAGACGCTGATTGCTCATTGAAAGACTCGGAATCCGCTTTGGGCATGGCAAACCCAGCGTAAGCGAACACAAAACTGTTTCATCGAGAGAATTGCAATTAAACCCGAATCAATAACTTCGTAGAAAGTTCGGGAGAGCACACGAGTTCCGAACCATTGGAAAACATGTAGCCGGACTCAGAACGCTCAATTTCAATACCCAATTTAATACCGAGAGAGGTCAAAGTTTCTTTACCGGAATCGTTCATAAGCATTCCATCCAAAACCCCTTTCTCGCCTACCTTCAATTGATGAAGAAGTTGAATTTTAGATTTTGATGAATGGATTCTTTGTAAAATCTCAGGAGATGGTTCAGGCATTTCAGTTCCAAAGGTTACTGGACCGTCAACTGGGTCGCCGAGAAGCAGCGAGAGAGTTACTTCCAAATCATCGTTAATAGCATGCTCCAATCGGCACGCGGTTTCATGAATATCACCTTCAAAAGACAATGTTTCGAGGAGGACTTCCGCAAGTCGGTGACGACGCTTCATCATCTTTCCACGAACCAACCCTGAATCGGTGAAGAGCGCTCCCTTGTAAGGTTCGTAGTCAATCAATCCCTTCGATGCAAGACGTTGAACCATTTCTGTTGCAGATGCGGGAGATACATCCATCGAAGAAGCAAGTTCACCGGTTCTCACTCGCTGACCTGGATGAGATTCAAAATAGTCATACATTGTAATGAGATATTGATCTTCGAATTCTTGGAAGTGGCCGTTCACCTAATCGCCTCCTACGGACAGAGAGTCACTCCATGGATGAAAAAACTTCCTCACATGCGGGACACCTGATAGAACCTGCGTAACCGTTTGGAATACGCAGTGATTGTTGGCATTTCGGACAATGAATTTCGACCTTTCCATCCTTTTCGGATTCGCCATCTTCGTCTAGTATTTCCTCTTCAACATGCTCGACTTCATCAGGAGTTGGACTTGTTCGGGGCGTCACTTCAAACCTTGTTTCACAATCTGGGCATCTTACCTGACCGCCATAATCAGACGGGACTCTCAATTGTCGGGCACATTCTGGACATGAAATTTGTATTTTCTCTGCTTGAGCGGAACGCGATTTATTGGTGCTCGAAGTTTTGGAGTCCTTCCGAACTTTCGGCTTGGCTGGAGAGACACCTCGGTTTTGATAAATTCGAATCACGGCACCGATTGCAACCGCAACAAGGATGCCACCGTACAAGCCAAACCATGGCATTTCAAATGATTCTTCAACCACATTGAGTTCTCCAGATTGAAAGGTGTTTGCGGCATCAAAACTCTCTGCATCAACAACCCAAGTTGCTTTGAGAGAAGCGCTTTGTCCTTCCGGCCAAGT
>TARA_B100001093_G_scaffold150514_1_pt1 | contig 15018 bp, 29 predicted proteins | sample TARA_B100001093 | Tara Oceans TARA_B100001093 (sample SAMEA2623116) | marine metagenome | biome: marine biome (ENVO:00000447); feature: surface water layer (ENVO:00002042); material: "saline water (ENVO:00002010), including plankton (ENVO:xxxxxxxx)" | depth 5 m
TAACCACTTTACTTACATTACCTGACGCACGTATTGCACAATGATTTTCTCCACTTACACTTGTATAACTAGTACCATTAAAGTTTACAAAGGCCCTACATCCAAACAGTGGTAGTGCAGTATTATCTGCATTTGAAGTTGCGCCATTTGAAGCACTGGTATCCAATGCTGTTAAACTACTAGGTAAATTAGTGACAGTTCCTGTTAGATTGGTTGCTGTTAGATTGGTTGCTGTTACACTATCTGCTGAAGTTGCACCAACATTTGTTAAGTCAACCTTACCACTGTTTTCTGTACCTAAAGTTATATTTCCTAGTTTGATTACTCCACTCACGGCTGCTTACTCTCCATTTCTTCTTGAGCTTCTATGTTTCTTTGTTCCGCAGTTTTTACCCAACCTCGTTCAAATGCAATATTAACAATTTCATTTTTATCACCAGGCATTGATTCGCCTGCAGCAAGGAAGTTATCAACTGCAACTTTTACAATTTCATCAATAGCTATTCTACAACGATTATGAACAACATTGTCAATCCAATCTTGTTGACTCAAAGCAGCATATGCCAGTGCTTTATCTTCTGTTTCTGTTAATGTTATTGTATAATTCATTTTATATCCTTGTTAAATATTCCTGCCATTATTCAGGTACCTCCGGCCAAGTTATGTTTGTCAACATTCCATTTTCAAGTTTTGGTTCTGCTGTTGCTGGTAGATCTCTAAGTGCTTGTCTGTAGGTTTTCCATTCTGCTGATACAGCAACATCATTTAGTGCCATCCAATCTGTTTCTGCTAATTTTTGATTACGTTCTATTCGTAATAGTCGCATTGGTTCGGCTGCTTCTAATTCTGCAATTTTTTTATCAATTTCTTCTTGTGTTGGTTGTGGTCGAGTATCATGCCATTGTAAAATTTTTTCATTGTTAGAAATAAATTGTGCATCAGGAACTAAAGCTAAAACGGATTTAATCAAGAAATTCATTGCGCTATCTCCATCAACATGCAGTTAAATTCATTTGCACCTTCTGTGTAAAAATAAACGGTTGCACTTGAATCAGTTGTGGCTCCTAGATAATAAGTATGTGAGGAAGCTGTGGGACTTTCATCTATATAACTAATGGTAATTAAAGATGCTGCTACAACTTCAGTAACAGTCCCTTCAGTGTATTGAAATAAAGTCCTTTTATTACCAGATGCAGGCATATCACCATAAATTATATTAGATACTGAATCTCTAAAAATTTGGAAATTACATCCTACTAATTTATTTTGTCTATACGCATATGCAGGAAAAGACATCTGAACTAAAACATGATTGCCACTAGTCAAATTTGAAATGGTTCCGTAAAATTCTGCAACACCAGTATAAGAAAGGGCAATAGCGGAAATGCTAGAAGTAATAGCTGCTGAGTTGTTTCCATTATATTTTCTAAAAGTTGTTTGAACAATATGTCCAGCAGGGAATTGAACATTGTTTCCTAAAGAAACATTATTTGCGCTTACTGTTCCTGCTCCTTTAGGTCCAGTATGTGTTGCTATTATTTTTCCACCAAGAGAAAGTGAGCCTGCCATTATTCAGGTACCTCCGGCCAAGTTACGTTAACTATATTACTATGCTCATCAACATAGGGATCTGCAATCTCTGGTAAATCTCTCAGTGCTTGTCGGTAATCTAATTGAGCTTGTGTAGGTGAGCGGTCAGGCAAAACCCACCAGTCAGTTTCTGCAAGTCTGCGATTTCTTTCTGTACGAAATCTTTCTATTACCGGATCGCCTTGACTTTCTAAAAATTTTTTTATATTTTCTAAATGCTCATTCATAATTTACCCGTATATAAAGTATTTACTTCGGCTACACTTAGTTGTTTATTGAAAATCCTAATGTTACGATAGTATGCTTTCGGAGCATAAGTAGCACTACCTACCTGTGTGCTTGCGGTGCCCACATAGAGTGTGGTATTCAAACCTACTGTTACACCAGAAGTTCCAATAGACACATTGTTTAAATACATTAGGTCTACACCTGAATTTGCGGTCCAAACAAGATGATGTAATACATCGTTAGCTAGTGTGGTAGAAGTGGTAAATGCATATTCAGCATCTCTATATAACTTTAAGGTTGGGTATGTTGCTATTTGCCCATAAGGGTTTGCTTGATTTCCAAATATTCCAATGAACCCTACATTATCAAAATTAAATCCTCTTATCCAAAAGCTTACAGAAAACGTAGTAGTATTGATAGCAGGTATAGTCATGTAACTTGTGCCATCGAAATAAATATTTTTTTCATTAGATAAGTCATGCACAATGCTTGAAACAGAAATATTAGCATTTTTTAAAGTACCGTTGGAATTTCCCATAACATCGGCAGCACCATCTTGAAAATTGTAAAATCTTATTTGACTACTATCACCAAATGGATCTGTGTTTGTATCGGCTTTGACTACATTCATACTATTAAGCTGTGTAGTAGATAGTGATACAGTACCTGCACCTTCTACACCAGTGTGTGTTGCTATGGTATTGCCACCGACTTTAAGTGTTCCTGGCATTATTCAGGTACCTCCGGCCAAGTTATGTTTGTTAAATTACCATTGACATGTAGTTGTGGTTCCGTAGTTGTGGGAAGATCTCTTAGTGCTTGTCTATATGTTTTCCATTCAGTAATATCCGCACCTTGCTCTAGTCCTTTTGTAATAATCCAATCAGTTTCTGCTAATTTTTGATTACGTTCTATTCTTAATAGTCGCATTGGTTCTGCGGCTTGTAGTTCTGCAAATTTAGTATCAATCTCTGCTTGAGTTGGTTGTGGCCTTGAGTCATGCCATCTTCCAATTTTTGTATCTGAAAAAGTACATTCAGCATTTGGAACTAAAGCTCTAATTGCATCAATAATTTGAATCATTGCTGAACCTCCATTGCAAAAAATTGAGCAGGAGTATCAGGTCTTATTTTAATTGAATATTGAGAATGATTAACTCTGTATATTAAATAGTAGCTATGGCTACTGCTTGTTGGAGTGTCAAGTGCTGAAAGAGTAATAACATTGTGTGTTATAACACCTGCAGCACCAGCCTGTGTATTAACACCAGCAGCATTAGCACCCGAAGATACAACTACAATATTGCTTAAAGAGTCTCGACATATCCCATATCCACCAAATGCGGCATCAACACCTGGTCCATATTCCATAGTACAAAATGTAAACATCAGCAGTATTTTATTTCCAGTAGTAATATTAGAAATGTTTACAAACCATTCATTATTATTAGACGCATCATGTACTATTTCAAGGCTAGTACTTGATGTTGTATCAGAATTCTCATCTCCCTTAGAATTATGGGCTACTTGAACAATATGTCCAGCAGGGAATGCAACATTATTATGCAAGCTCAACTTATCAGTGCTATTGTCATGACTAGCTAATGTTTTTTGACCTACTGTAATTGAACCGCTCATTATTCAGGTACCTCCGGCCAAGTTATATTTATTAAACTACCTTGCGAATCTAGTTGTGGTTCTTGTGTTGCTGGTAAATCTCTGAGTGCTTGTCTATAAGTTCTCCATACTTCTTGATTAGATCCTGGATAATCACTGTGCATTCTCCAATCTGTTTCTGCTAATCTTCTATTTCTTTCTATCCGTAATAGGCTCATTGGTTCTAGTGCTTTTAATTCTTTGATTTTAGATTGTACAAGAGTTTCATCTATATCAATTTTATTATTATCAATATCAAATGCACCTACATTATCAGTTATATTTGTACATTGTGGATATAATGTATAAATTACTTCGTGTCTCATGGTGCAATCTCCATCAATGTAACACTTGATAAAATATAGATATCATCGTCACTGTTAAGGCTAAAACCTGACCTGCCGCACCAAACAGTTCCAGAAGCATCTGCGCCTTTCAAAAAAATTCTATATTCTATACTAGTTCCTGTGGAGCTACTAGGGCTATCTAAGTAAGATAAATGCATATTTGTACCATGTCTTACACTACTTAATCTTGCATCACTCAACATCGTAACTATTGTTTGGTTATATGTTGCGTTACTTTCATTAAGACCAGTAGTAGTACCAATATCAAAAGTTGTGCTGCTTATAGTTCTTGTTAATTTCACTCTTGGAGATTTATCATCTCCTCCTGTCAGTGTGTTTATCATACATAATATTTTGCTGTTTGCAACTTTTGTTGTAATACTATGATATACATCAGTAGACGCATAACTTGTACTGGTTGTAGAAGTTGCATTTGGTGTGTTTCTACTTACAGTTTGTATAACATGTCCAGCAGGGAATTGAACATTATTTGTTAATGTTCCATTATTTAATAATATATTGTTATTTAAGTCTTTTATTTCTGCTACTTTTAACGCACTAGGCATTTGATATTCCGCCTACTTTAAGTGTTATCATCATTATTCAGGTACCTCTGGCCAAGTTACATTTGTTAAATTACCAACGTCATCCAGTTTTGGTTCTGCGGTAGCTGGAAGATCTCTCAGTGATTGTAAATATGTTTTCCATTCTACAGAAACTCCTACACTTTGACTGTATGCTTTTATTGTTACCCAATCTGTTTCTGCTAATTTTTGATTACGTTCTAGTCTAAGCAATCGCATAGGTTCTGCTGCTTCTAGTTCTGCTATTTTACTGTTAACTTCTTCCAATGTTGGCATGGTATTGTTAGGATCGCACCATTTTATCCTCGAATAATCTTGTCCAGTAACACTGAAACTACTACCTGGTCTTAATAATTTTATTGCTTCTGTAATCATGTTCCTTGAACCTCTGAAACTGTGACAGATGATACCGTGGTATATTGATTTAGAGTATTACTGCTATTTTTCATGTTTCCAATTTTTAACGTGGCTCCAGCATCAGTGTAGGGATTGTCTATACACACTTTATAAGTCAAGGATGTGTTAATTGCTACACTGGGATTATGTTCTATTATACCCGAAAGATTGAGTGTTGGATAGTCGTCACCACTCATGATCGCCCAAAATCCATCTGTGAGTCTACTTTGATTTGTATAACTACTGTTAGCATTACCTCTGTCTACAGGGGTTACATAATTATCTGCAGAACTAAAAATACACATACCAAAAGTGTATCCCGCAGACATTCGACTATTATTAATATGATTTAAATTGTACGTAATTAAAAAATAACTTGTGGCAGAAATTTTTGTGATGGTTGTGGTCAATGCATCTACGATTTGTCCTGCTGTGTTATCTGCTCTTGTTGCGGCACTACCAAAAGTATAACCAGTATCAGTGCTTGTAAAGTCAAATACATCCCTTAAATAAGATCTTTTAATTTGTAAAACATGCCCAGCAGGAAATTTAACATTGCCTGATAAAGCACCATCACTCATCAATACAGTGTCATTTACTTTTCTTATTTCGTCAGCTTTAATTATACTTGTTGCCATATCAAACTACTGTCCAAGTTGAGCCATCAGGGACAGTAACAATAACACCGTTTGCGACTGTTACTGGTCCTGCAGTTAATGCGTTTTTATTTGTTTGTATTGTATATGAACTATTTATTGTTGTATCGTTTTCCCAAAAAATATTATCTGTTCCTCCACCAGTAGAGCCTACTTTTGCAGCATCTGTCAAACTATTTCTACTTATGATTACCAAGATATCGGCTTGATTTGGTGCGTTTATTAATGTTACTGTACGATTGTTTATAGTATAATCTGCATTATTTAAACGAATACCATTTAGAAAAATATCAGTATGACTAGGTGTTATATATTGTGATGATGTAAATGTTTTTTCTTGTAAACTTGAGACAATAAATTCTTGTCTATTTTCTATGATTTGATGTGCAGAAGTTACCGCAGTCTTTGAAACAACTGCTAACAGATCATTTAAAACTGCATTTTCTGTCAATGTAATTGTTCTATTTAATATAGTATAATCACTAACAGATAATTTAATACCATTTAGATATAAATCTGTCAAACTAGATGTTATATCATTTGTTGTAGTAAAAGTATTTTGAGTGTTTGAAACAATCGTAAATTCTTCTCTAACTTCTGCTACGGAGTTTTCTATTCCAACAGCATCAGTTCCTTTTTTCATAACAACAGTAATAACATCATTTAAAGCTAAAGTAACTGATAATGTTAAAACTTTTCCATTAATACTGTAGTCTGATGAATGAAGCAAAACACCATTATAATAAACATGTGTAAAATCTGCTACAGGGTTGGTATTCAAATCATAACTTGTAGTGCCAGTATTTGTAACTAGAATTTCTTGTGTTGCTTCAAATACTTCTATACCTTGAGTAAGTTCATTGCGATATTCAAATGCGATTGAATCACCTTTTTCAGCCGCAGAATTAAGAACAATTGTAGAACCATCAGTAGCAGTATAATCCTCCAGTGCTAAACGTACACCATTTTTATAAACAGTTATAAATCCAATTGCATATCCAGAAGACCCAAAAGTAGATTGCGTATTGCTTGTAACAATATGCTCTTCTCTATTTTCTGTAGTTTTTAAGACTGGTACGTTACCGATGTATGGCATTATTCAGTTTATACTCTTTTATAGTTTATTATCATAATTTAACTCTCTATTACACTAATTAAAGTTAATGGTTTTATTTCTCCTGAATCTGCTTCACCTGCACCTATAATTACTTCATTACTTGTAGAACATGTAGCTGTATAACTAGTATTAAAATTTGTCCAAGGACCAGTTGCTGATGTCGCACTATATTGTAATGTCAGTATATTTCCACTCCTTTGCCATTTAAAATAATAAAAAGTAGTCGCAGTATCTCCAGTTATAGGAGCATAATATTGAGCTAATGCAGTATACGAAGGACTAGCAGGACTAAATCCAGATTGTCCTATTGCCCCCCAATACGGTCCATTACCTCCATCACCCGTAAAATCATCTAAACTAGCATTATCTCTGTAAACCATACCTACACCACGAAAATCTTGTTCCCAAGACGCAACTGCTGTAAAATCTCCAGGAAACACTCTATTCAAAATTACACCCCCATATGCACTTGTAATTTGTCCATTACCCCACCACTTTTGACCATCAGGAGATATTATTCCATTATTAATATTACTATCTCTAGGATACGTCCACTTATATCTATATTGAACTACTAACCATTGCAATTGCCCTACATACATTTCAACAGCATTTATATCAGTGTTATATCGTAAATAACCAATAGTGGGATTACTTTCTCTTTGTGCAGTTGTTCCCGAAGGCATGACAGGATTACTAATAGTACCTGTTGAATTTATTACATCAATTCCTCCAACCTTCAAAGACTCATGATTAACCGTTCCCGGAACTGTAACTTCTCCACCACTCTCTTCTGCTACTTTTACATGATTTAAAAATAATCCTGGCATATTAACCTATATAAAGATTACCTTCTATGTCTACATCACTCAGAAAATCTGGTGTACCATTGACTACGATCATAGAACCTTTAATTCTTATTTGACTATTAAAAGTTGTATCTCCGAAGTAAACTTGATTTTCTCCTTCTGGGACAAATACGGGTTTTGTTGTATTACTTTTTTGAGAAAGTCCGTTGACTGTTACATCATCAACATTATCAATGTTGACTAAACTTGTACTTCTCTTTGAACCTATATATCCACTCATAGTTCTAAAACGCTAACTGTTGCATCTATTACATTGTTGGATGAAGCAGTTATTGTAACTACCTCATTTTGTTGAACAACAACTTTACCATCAAGGACCGAAAGTGTACTTCCAATTGGAATGGGTGCATTTTTTACAATATATGTACCATCAATATCAACGTCTGCTGTTTCTGCAGCATTGCCTTTATTAGCTAACACTAAACCAATAATAAGTGCCGTTGTGTTCACAGGAGTTGTATGTACAATTACACCTGCGGTATTTGCTGTTGCTGCTTTTCGTTTAAATGTTGCTGACATGTTTAAAAATTATCCGAGCGCAATTGAATAAATTATTGGTTGTAGTGTATCTGCATCACCAAAAAAGAATGTATTATTACCATGTGTTTGTAGATATTGACCCGATGTACCGTCTGTTATATTTAGATCTGTCAAGGTTAAACCTTGCATACGGAATCCTGGTTGAAATAACTCTACTGCTATTGTATCATCTACTGTTAATGTATTTAAAAATGTTACTTTTTTAGTTCCCACATCAATAGTATAATCTGTTTCAGTAAGACGAATACCATTTAAATATACATTAACAAGGTCACTTGCTGCTAGTGTATTAGCGGTAAGCACTACGTTATTTTGACTTGAAGTTAATACAAAAGTTTCACGTTTATAACTTGATTGTGCAAGATTAGTAACACTTAAAGTGCCTATTAAATCAATAACATCTCCTACTTCTGGCGCCACAATAAATGTAATATATTGACCAGAAGATGCAATGTTATAATCTATACCTTGAACAAGTTTTAAACCATTTTGAAAAACACTAATATGATTATCTACGTAACTTACACCATATACAGTTTTAGCACCATTACCTGTGTATGTCTTACGGTCTGAAATCGTTTCTAAAGTATCTTTTTCTTTTGGTGAAGGTGCGCCTATATATGGCATTTATTTTCCATTGTTTTATTTTACCTAAAAATTACCACGTTGCAATCATGCACATCATAGGCGGAGTTATTGCCTTGATATCTATAATGTAATAATTTTGAATGATATTATTTGCATCAAAATCTATCTGATTTGAACCATATATTTTAACTGCCATATTGTTTACCTAAAAATAGCGATCATTACAATTGGACTATCTTGTAATTGTGTACTAGTTTGTAGAGTTGTAATTCTAACAGAAGATGAGCTTATACCAGTCACCCCATCTGAGGTTTGCACAACACTGAAAACTCCATGATCACTTACTCCGTTATAATGTCTACCCATTGAAGTAATTACATAATTTCCGTCAGGCATAGCAGTAGTAAAAAATATGTTATAATCTCCTGTTCCAGTTCTAACTACCTTGCTCACATTACCTGATGATCTTATTGCACAATGATTTTCTCCACTTATAGAAACATAAGAAGTGCCATTAAAATTTACAAATGCCCGGCAACCAAACAGAGGTAGTGTATCATTATCTGCATTAGAAGTTGCACCATTTGAGGCTGTAGTATCCAGTGCCGTTAAACTATCATTCAAAACAGTATTATTTAATTGAGTATTTTGAATGATATTATTTGCATCAAAATCTATCTGATTTGAACCATATATTTTAACTGCCATATTGTTTACCTAAAAATTACTACAGAAATTTGAAATTGATTTGCTTTACCAGGACTGGTATACGAATAACCAGTGACTAACCTACAAGATGTTTCTGTAAATTCGTTTTGGGCAAATTGTATAACTGATTCTGTCACAGTATTTCCATAAGAAGTAGATGCTACAGCAGCATAATTCGTATCTGGCATTTGAACAGCAAAATGTATTTTATAGTCTCCAGTACTAGTGCGGACTACTTTACTAATATTTCCGGATGAAGCTATGGTACAATGTTCCTCTCCACCTACAGTTGTTGTGTTTACGGAATTAAAACGCACAAATGCCCTACATCCAAATAGAGGTAGCGCGGTATTATCTGCATTAGTTGTTGGACCATTTGAAGCAGAAGTATCCAGTGTAGTGAAACTTTTAGATAAATTGGTAACAGTTCCTGTTAAATTACCCGTTGAATTACCTGTTAAATTGCCTGTTAAATTATCTGCAGTTAATGTAGTAACGCCAGCACTTTCAGAAATTACAGGTATGTTACTTATTCTTATCTCACTCATATGACGTTTAACACTCCTTCAACATTAATTGTACCTGTGAAACTTATAGGTCCTGCAAAAAAAGCATTGTATCCTGCTGGTACGTGCAAGTCTGATGTATATTGATTTCTATTTGTGTAATATTTAGCATCAACTCGTTCTAGATTGATCGCTTGACCGCCAGTAACATTAACATCCGAACGTCCCAAAATATCTGAAGCGGGCATTCCAAAACCTAATAATTCAACTACATCATCAGAGTTTAGAGTAAGTGCGGAAGTATCAATACGAACATCGGTTCCATTTGTTGCAATATAATCAGTAGTTGCTAAGTTAACACCACGTACAGTTACTGTTAAATTACCAGGACTATAATTTAAAAAGAATGTATAGTAACCAGGATTTGCAACTGTATCTGCATGACCACCCAAATACTCTCTGTGGTCTATTGTAGTCTTTGTGGCTCTTGTTTTATTTGCTGAACCTATAACTGGCATTTAAAATCCTTTACTACAAAAAAAATGAAATTTTTAATATGTTATCACTCTGGTTTAGGATACTTATCTTTAACTACTTTTAAGTCTGTATAAAATTTACTTGTTTTGTCAAGAGTTCCAGAATCAATAGCATGCCAGATAGCGTCAAACTGTTCTGCCAATGGTGGATATTCAGTTGCTCTTTTTTGAATGTATGCAATTTTTTCTTGTTCAAGTAACCACAAGTCAAAAGCATTTAAAATATCAGACTCACTGGGAACAGGGTCAGTGTGTTGCCAACTATCTATAACATCCTGATATGTTGCAGTATTAAAACAACCGTATTTTTCAGGTGTATTATAACCCAGATGTACAAGTCCCCAAGATAATTTCATGTGTGTATTATAATTTTCCATAATTTATCCTATTTTTAAAAATGATGCCCACACTTGTATAACTCTTGCTGTAGTTTGATTATGAGGTAAATAACTTGAATGAACATTACTAGATTGATTATTCCAAGTTATTGCATACTTTTGTGATGTTGATGTTACTTTTAACAATCCAGGTGTCATCAAACTATCTTGACCAGCACTGTTGACATTATGAGAATATCCAAAAGTTTGTCCAAAACTAACCTCTGTTTCCGTAATGTTATAAAGAGTTGATCCAGAACCATTGGCTTCTCCATATCTTCGTACTCCCGATAATCCCCAATGTTGCCATTGATGCACACTAGGCATACACACTTTATAATCATAATATCCTATTGCCATTGTAAAATAACCTGATGCATCTAGAGTTAGTATAGGATTTACCCACGTACTGTCTGATAGTCCATTTGTACGTTCATTCCATACAAAAACCTTTTCTCCTGTACCTCCTGGTGACATACCGATTGCAGTTGCACTAGTACCAGTTTGTGTTTTCAGTAAATATCCTACTCCTTGACTTACACCTTTAGGCATAATAGATGCATCTTGCAAACTCGCATTTATTGTAGCAGTTCCTGCATTTTCTGTAATAACAGTTGTTGATCCTAAAATTAAATTTGGCATATTATACTATCCTTAAATCTCCTGCGATTGTTAAATTTCCTGTAGATACTGTCAAAGATTCTGTAACTCTTAAATTTCCATTCACTGTTAGGCTATTCATTGAAACAGGTCCTTCTAGACTTGCATTATAATTTGCAGCTAAAGTAATATCTTCAGTGTAAGTTTGTTTATTCACAATTAAATTTCCATCAGCAACATTTGTGCCGTTCAGATGTAGTTCATGTAAATGACCTACCATTTTAGCATTGCTATCTTTTTCTGCAAAAAGACTTCCTTCTATTTCTAATCTAGCCATTACTCAGGTTTCTCCGGCCAAGTTACATTAGTTAATATTCCATTTTCTAATTTAGGTTCTGCTGTACTCGGTAGATCTCTCAGTGCTTGTCTATATGTTTTCCATTCAGCAGGTATTGGTTCTTCTGTTTCTATTGCTTTTGTAGTTACCCAATCAGTTTCTGTAAGTAATTTATCTCGTTGATTTCTTAGTAATCTAATAGGTTCTGTTTGATTAAATTCTGCAACTAATTCTTCAAATTTTTCTTTTATTTGCGCAGGTGTTATGTTTAATGAATTTCCTTTACTGAAAAAAACTTTATTCAAGTCTTCATCTTCAACACTAAAACTTTTTCCTCCTAGTGCTTGTACTGCTTGTGATATTGTAATCATGCTACTACCTCCATTGCGATCATATGACTAGATGTGCGTTGTTGATAAGCATAATTATTATTTCCTGAAGAATCAGTCCGATTCACCCCCATTGTAAACGTAGTAGAATGTTTTTGCATTTGTACTGTATACTCAACTGCTACGTCTTTAGTATTCAAAGTTTCGTCACGAATAACTGCAGTAACTGCTGTTAAATATGCTGGTTGGTTGTTACTAGCACTAAAAGTTGTTAGGGGTGTGCTATCAGTGGCGGTACTAAGTTTTATTGGAGTACCATTTCTACACAGTCTAACTCCCAAACCGAAATTTACACCTGAGTTACCATATATAGAACCAAAAGACACTGTTACAATAGTTTTAGATCCTGTTAAAGTGGGTGTAATTGATACAGCAAATTTTACACCAGATCCATTTACAAGGGTTTCAAAATCAGTATCAAGTACCTGAGTCCATGCTGTGGTATCTGTATAATTCTGTACTTGTAATATTCCGCCCGCTTTAGCATAAACTACACTATCCGCTAGTACTGGCTCTGCAGTTCCTGTTTGTGTTGCTAAAGTTTTTCCACCTAGTGTAAACGTAGGCATTTATATCTCCTCTTTGTTCATTTATATTAACGATACAGAACCAGTAACTGCAATATTACTAGTTACATGAAATTCATCTACTACAATTAAATGTCCACTTACAGTTACATTGTTTGCTGTAATAGGTCCTGGCATTAAAGAATTAGTATTTGCAACTACAACTACATCTTCAGTTGTATCATGGTTTGAATACATTGGTACATTTATATTACCGCTTGAATCAAAAGCACTTTGATATGCTCCAAGATTTGTAGCAATATTAAAAGCCTTACTCATGTTTGTTCTACCATTGAAATTAATACATCAAATGAATTTACTGTATCTGCTGTCATTTGTATTGCATCATTTGCATTTAAAATAATTTTATTTCCCCCCATTATCTCAAGAGTTGAGCCTGTATCTATCGCCACATTTTTCAAAAAGTGTATTGTCTGTGATGCATCATCATCGTATATTTTAACATTTGTTGCAATAGCACTAGTTGTGATGTTGGAGATCGTAAATCCAATTACAATAGTTGTTGTGCTTGTTGGTACGGTATATACAACTGCAGTATTTGCAGTGTTTGAATAATTAGTACCGCCATTAAAAGTTTTTGATAAAAGTGTATTCGCCATTTATTAACCAAATATGATTGAATTTACAAAGGCATCATCTGCTACTACTTGTAACTCTGCGGCAGTTGCTCCTGCTGCTGGTTTATTTATCAGATTATTAAAGTCCTGTGCAGCAAATGAGAAGTTGCCTGAACCATCTGTAGCTAACACTTGGTTTGCCGTACCATCACTGATACCCAAATCAGTCAATGCAATTCCAGAAAGAGAGTTAGCAGTGATATTATTGGCAGTAAGATCATTTAAATTTATATTGTTGGCAACTGTATTTTGATTTACAGTGAGAGAAGTAACTGTTAAATTGTTTGCTGTGCCAGTTTCAATACTAATATTATTAGCTTCAAAATCACCATATAAAGTTGCTGTCATTGAGGATGTATTAAATCCAGTCAGCGTAGATAGTGGAGGTTCTAAATTATAATCTTTAAATATGTAGAACTTACCATCTGTAGCATCTCTAAAAATACCTGCGTATCGGTCAGCACTTCCATTATTATATTTTGCAGCAAATCCTAAATCTGTAATATCAGCAGCATTATTAGAACCATAGACTACAATATTATCTTCTACTAATAATGATTGTGTATTGAGACTTGTGGTTGTGCCATGAACTAATAAGTCACCTGAAATTGTTACTGTATTAGCTGTGATTGTATTTGAGTTGAGATCAAGAATGTCTGAAGCACTAACAAATCCAAATTCGGCTAGACTTTTATTTACAAATTTAAATTGATTTTCATCATAGGAGAGGAGGTCATTATTAGCGATTGCTCTTGAGGTAGCGAATCTTATTAGAGTATTGTCAATCTGAATATCTGCTGTTGAGATAGCAGTATTTCCAATGATACCAGCATCAATGTTAGAATTTTCAATGAGAACATGTTCAATGATCTCATTATTATATTTCTTATGGAATGTAGAGAAATCGTTGGCTAGTTCAAGTATTTTTGTTGTCATGAGCTTAACTTATTTCTAAGATACTCAAAGCTACATCTAAACCATTGTGTGTATCGCTAATTATTTCAATCTTATCAGTTGTTTGTAGTATTAGTTTCTGACCACCAAAAACTTCAAGTGTACTCTTATCTGGAATAGAAATATTATGAAAGAGTGTTACTGCAGTATTTATTTCATTATCATTAGTATCTGAGTCTAAGTTGACGGTTGCCATCACCATATTAGTAGATTTATTTGCTAAAACTAATCCTATGGCAACGGCAGTTGTAGAAGCAGGTACTGTATAAATTGTATCAGCCGTTGAATTAGATACGTTGGCTTTTGTTTTTACTTTGAATATGTTTGCCATCTACTTCTTTATACTATATTAATTGTGTTTCCCATTCCGGCATGAATTGTACACTGATAATAAAGTGTGCTTGGAGCACTCATTGGAACTTTAAATACAATTGTTCCAGATTGTGTTCCATTATTTGTTACACCTGTGCTATACGCACTACCTCCATTACTGACTCTAATTTGAAATGGATGTCCACTAGCATTTACAACAAACTTATATTGTTCACCTCTGCGTAGATATAATACAGGATCATCTTCAGCGGTAGGAAACCATATATTTCCAGAATCACTAAACCTATAATCACTTGCACCATCATTTACAACATTGAATGTGTGTGCAATTGTTTTTCCATTGACATCTAAGTCACCACCAAGTTGTGGATCTGTATCTTCTACAACATTTGATATTCCTCCGCCACTACCTGCATTATCTGCTTGTGGTTGCCATTCACTTGCGCTAGAATTCCACTTTAGTACCTGTCCATTACTAGGTGCTGTAGCAGATACATCTGTATG
>TARA_B100001093_G_scaffold490710_1_pt1 | contig 14996 bp, 23 predicted proteins | sample TARA_B100001093 | Tara Oceans TARA_B100001093 (sample SAMEA2623116) | marine metagenome | biome: marine biome (ENVO:00000447); feature: surface water layer (ENVO:00002042); material: "saline water (ENVO:00002010), including plankton (ENVO:xxxxxxxx)" | depth 5 m
TTCTAGGAGAAAAAAATGGCAGAAAACGATCAAATTGAGTTAGAACTGGAGGGTTCTGAGGACACGGAGGTTCCTGTAGAGGAAAAATCTGTAGGTGCGGAAGAAGATCAGTTTGAACAGGCGGAAAATGCTACTCAGGCGCGGATAAATCGTCTTACAAAGAAGATGCGTGAGGCAGAAAGGCGTGAAAGTGAGGCTTTAAACTACGCAAAGCAGGTTCAAGCCGAGGCAAATTCGTTAAAAGAGCGTATGTCCAACTTGGATAACAGTTATGTTAACGAATATACCACGCGTGTAGAGACACAGCTTGCTCAGACTGAAAAAGAGATGGCCCGTGCGATGGAGTTGGGCGACACTCAGGCCGCGGTAGAGGCTCAACGCAAGTTAACGTCGCTTTCTATAGAAAACGACAGGGCTTCTCAGGCTAAAATGCAGCAAGAGCGTCAAAAAGAGGCTGCGGCTCAACAGCCCCAACAGCAAGTTCAACCTCAACAGCAACAAATGCGCCGTCCTGACCGAAAGGCAGAGGATTGGGCTCAGAAAAACGAGTGGTTTGGTCAAGATGAGGCCATGACTTTTGCTGCTTTTGGTATTCACAAGAGATTGGTTGAAGAAGAAGGGTTTGACCCGCAGAGCGATGACTATTATAATGAATTAGACCAGCGCATTTCTGAAAAGTTCAGGATGCCTGCAAATAACGCTAGTAGACGGCCCGCGCAGACGGTTGCTAGTGTTTCTAGAAGTACTTCTGGGCGCAATACTGGGAAAAAGGTTAGACTCACTCCTAGCCAAGTCGCTATTGCGAAGAAATTGGGTGTGCCACTAAGTGAATACGCGAAATACGTGAAGGATTAAGGCTATGACAGACAGAACTCCTCGCGCTAACAAAACTCGGGAAAAGACGGCTGCGCGTAAGCCGTGGGCTCCCCCGTCTATGCTAGACGCACCACCTGCACCGGATGGATATAAGCATCGTTGGATACGTTCTGAAACCAGAGGTTTTGACGATTCTAAGAATATCAGCGCAAAGATGCGCGAAGGTTGGGAACTTGTTCGAAAGGACGAGTATCCGGACTTTGAGTCTCCGGTTATTGATTCAGGTAAATACGAAGGTGTGTTTGGAGTTGGCGGTTTGATGCTGGCTCGTATTCCAGAAGAAACAGTCTCTGAACGGACGGCCTACTTTGATGGTAGGAACAAAGATCAGATGCAGGCGGTTGATTCTGATATGATGCGAGAGAATGCTCATTCCACAATGACGATCAATAAACCTGATCGTCAATCTCGTGTAACCTTTGGTGGCCCTCGAAACAGATAGGGTCGCTCTATTAGGAGAAAACTCAAATGGCAAACTCAAATACTGCCTTCGGTTTACGTCCTATCGGTCTTACTGGAAGTGGTGTAAATTCTACTGGTGTAACTCAGTATGAAATTGCTTCCAACAACACCAACCCAATCTTTCAATTTTCGCTGTGTGTTCCGACTGCGGCGGGGGTAATTGATCATGCGGGTGCAACGAGTGGGGGAACTACTCCTGCTCTTGGTGTTCTGATGGGCGTAGAATACGTGGACTCGGTTTCGAAAAAGCCTGTATTTAAGAACTATTGGCCCGGATCGAACAACGCTAGTGCGGATACGAATCATCCGATTAAGGCGTTTGTTGCTGACGATCCGAATCAGTTGTTTCAGGTAGCTTCGGACGCTACTCTAACAGATCGGGCCACGGCCCTAACGGCTGTTTTTGCAAACGCCTCTCTTGGTACATCTGCTCGTACAGGTTCTACCAATACAGGTAATTCAAACTCGGCTTTAAACGTGGCGTCTATTGCTGTTACTGCAACCTTGCCGTTGCGGATAGTAGGAATCGTAGACGATTTCGCGAACAATGATTTTGCTGCAGCGGGTATCCCGTTTAAGGTAAGAATCAATGCTCATTTCAATGCAACAACAAGCCGTTTTGACTCGCAGACAACTGCGACCTCAACGGGCGTTTAAGGGAGGGTATAGAAAATGGCTATATCTCGCGCACAACTAGCAAAAGAGCTAGAACCCGGACTAAACGCCTTGTTTGGTTTGGAGTATGATCGTTACGAGAACGAACACGCTGAAATTTATGAGGAAGAAGCTTCTGACAGGGCCTTTGAAGAAGAGGTGATGCTCGGAGGTTTCGCAACAGCACCCGTTAAAGGTGAAGGTACTTCCATCAGCTTTGATGACGCTCAAGAAACTTATACAGCGCGTTATACACACGAGACGATTGCTTTGGCCTTTTCCATTACGGAAGAAGCTATCGAAGACAATCTTTATGATCGTTTAGCGTCTCGTTACACTAAAGCGTTGGCTCGTTCTATGGCGACCACAAAACAGATCAAGGCTGCATCTATTTTAAACAACGCCTTTTTAACAGGGGCGGATGCTATAGGGGACGGTGCGGCGTTATGTTCTGACTCTCACCCTTCTTTGTCTGGAAACCAAACCAATGTTCTTGCAACAGCGGCGGACCTCAATGAGACTTCGTTGGAGCAAATGTTAATTGACATTGCTGGTTTTACTGATGAGCGTGGTCTTAAAGTGGCTGTAAGAGGAATGAAACTTATCATTCCAAAAGAGCTTCAATTCATTGCAGAACGTGTTCTTAACTCCAATCTCCGTCCGGGGACTGCGGATAACGACAACAATGCGATGAAAAATATGGGTATGCTTCCTGAAGGAGCGGTTGTTAACCACTTCCTTACAGATACGGATGCGTATTTCATAAAAACTGACGCACCTAACGGTTTTAAGTATTTTAACCGTGCTGCAATCAAGACTGCTATGGAAGGCGACTTTGATACAGGAAACATGCGCTTTAAGGCGCGTGAGCGTTACTCCTTTGGCGTCTCTGATTGGCGTTCTGTCTTCGGGACCCCCGGAGCAGCTTAACAACAATGTTTTTCCTCATTGTGTTAACTGGGGCCGTTTTTTACGGCCCCTTTTTTCTTTCTTTATTTCAGTCAAACATTGTTGTATAAAAAGTTATCCCTGACAGACGCATGGTGCGTCTGACACTAGCCACGACAGGAGATAATAATGGCTAATACGACTTTTTCAGGTCCGGTTCGCTCTGAGGGCGGTTTTCAAGATATCACAAAAAGCGCAACTACGGGTGCTGTTACCAGCACAATGACTCTTCAAACCTATGAAGCAACGATCACCGTCGCAAACGGAGCGACTACGGGTAAAGAGGCGGCGGTAGGTATTCCCGTTAACTTTATTCCTATGGGTGTTACCATTGCAGTTACTACCGCGTCGGTGAACAACGTTAATTTGGTAGATATTGGTACTGACGCTGATACGGACGGTTATGTTGATGGCATAACCGTGGCTTTGAACAGCACCGGTTTCAAAGGATTTTTTGGTTGTAACGGTGTGTTAGGCATGTCGGGATTTACCACGGGGTCCAGTGGGCTTGTGGGTGACGAAGTAGAGCTTGTTGTATCTGCAGACCCCGGAGGCGATACGGTTATTGTGTTAAAGTTTTTCGGTATATCTAGCTCGTCCGACGCATCTTAATAGGAGTCTTAGATGGCTAATTCAGATGTAAGGTCAAAACGGCTTGATGGAACTGGAGCGGCTGCGACGGGTCGTGCAAGGCTTCGTCAGGTTCAGGTTCTAACTGCCGCAGGAACCGGAAGGCTTACACTTACTAATGGCAATGGTGGAGCCACTGTTGTTGATTTAGACTTTTCAGCATCTCAAACTCATTCAGTGAACATTCCTGATGAGGGGGTTTTGTTTTCGTCTGACATTCATGTAAGTGTTGCTACTAATGTTACCGCGTTGACTATCTTCTTCAGTTAGGAGCCTCTTATGGGTTCGGAGAAAATGCCCGCACGAAACAAGAAGAATTTCCGCTCCACTAAATCTGGGGCGGGAATGACTGAACAGGGTGTAAAAGCCTACAGGGCTAAAAACCCCGGATCAAAATTAAAAACGGCTGTTACAGGCAAGGTTAAGGCGGGCAGCAAAGACGCCAAACGGCGTAAATCTTTTTGTGCAAGGTCCGCGGGTCAAATGAAAAAATTTCCAAAGGCGGCTAAAAATCCAAACAGTCGCTTACGCCAAGCTAGAAAAAGGTGGAAGTGCTAATGTCTTATTCTCGAAAATCCAAAAGTGCTTCAAAGAAATCCAAAGGCAGTAAAATTTGTCCTGCGGGAAAAGCTTGGGCTCAAAGGACCTTTGACACATATCCTTCGGCATATGCAAACATGGCTGCATCAAAGTATTGCAAGGACCCCAATTACGCAAAGGGAGCCAAGGGCAAGAAGAAAAAGGCGTCGGCCTAATGGGTGCTTTAAAGGACTGGGTAAAACAGGATTGGGTTAGGATTGGGACCGATGGTAAAATCAAAGGTAAATGTGGTACTTCGAAAGATAAGAAGAACCCTGATAGATGTTTGCCTCGGGCTAAAGCGGCTTCTCTTTCCCAATCTGAAAGAGCTTCAACGGCTAAGAAAAAAAAGAGAGAAGGCGCAAAAGGTAAAACAAACGTCAAAAACACCAAAGCCGCTGAAGTTAAATATGCGCGTTTTGGAGGAGAAATTTCCAGCCAAAAGCAAGTCCGCAAAAGGCCCGCGCCGAAAAAAATGAGCAACGGAGGAGTTGTGGCTAGGGGGTGCGGCATGGTTTTATCGGATAGAAGAAAATTCACGACAGGTTCTGTAAGCTCATAAGGAGAATGTTATGGCGATGAAGAAAAAGAAGAAGGCAAAAGGTTACGCGGCGGGCGGTAAAGTACGTCGTATGTCTAAGGGTGGAGCGATGGGCGGTAAGATGCCTCGTCGTATGTCTAAGGGCGGAGCGATGGGCGGTAAGATGCCCCCTAAAATGATGGGTGGGGGTGCTTCTATGACGTTACCTCAACTAAGAGCGGCTGCAAAACAACGTGGCATGATGCTTTCGCCTATGAAGAAAATGGCAAAAGGTGGCAAGGTCAAAAAATAATATATGGCATATCTGTATTCTAACGTGCCTTATTTTAAGGCGTGGGTGAGGCGTGAGTATACACACAATCATCAAAAATATCATGGCGAGTTTTTACACGCTATGGTGATAGGCGTTACAACGCTGCCAAATAGATGCTTGAGTTTTCAGGTTATGTTTACGGGCAGTGCTGCGGAGGGAGAAGACGAAGACGAAGTTCATGGTGGTGCTATGTGGGCAAGAATGCCTATAACGGCGCTAGTTGGAGATATACCGTTGGAAGAATGGCCGGAACCTATGGAGACTTATGCCGCGCAGCCTTGGGATTGTGCGTCTCACCATCATTCAGTGTTTGTCATGGATAGAACCACGCCTTGTCCTTGGTTGGCAAAGATAAACGGTGAGATGTATCCGGCTAAATATTTGTTTACGGTAGATTATACGGAAAGTGAGATAGCGGACGATCCTGCGCAACATAAACAGAGTCATGTTTTGCAACTTTTAGAAGCGGGTAGTTGGACAGGAAACGTTGTGGCTTTGCCTAACAATCGCGTCAGAGTTACGCATCCAGCGTGGTTTGTTACAGGTGAGGGACCACCGGACTTCAAACCCTCTCAGCATGTACATTATTCTAAATCTGATTTAGACTATACCTTAGACGTTAATCGAATATTCGATAATCTGTATAACGAGGAATGACATGGCAGTTTCTAACAGCGTGGATTTTGAGTTAGATGTAGCTGAGTACATCGAAGAAGCCTTTGAACGCTGTGGTTTGGAGGTTCGAACGGGTTACGACCTTAAAACCGCCAAGCGGTCTTTAAATTTAATGTTGGCTGAGTGGGCTAACCGCGGTTTAAACCAGTGGACTATTTCTCAAAGAACCACGACCCTGACACAGGGGACGGGGGAGTACGCTTTATTGCCGGACGTTATTGATATTTTGTCTGCGGTTATCCGCAGGGATGACACGGATTACTCCTTGTTACGATTAAGTAGAGAGGAATATCAGACGGTTCCAAATAAAACCACACAGGGCCGACCCAATCAATTTTTCTTAGACAGACAGATTACGCCTAGTTTAAAACTTTGGCCTACGCCCGAAAATGCTACAGATGTTGTGTATTACAACGCTCTTACCCGTATGGACGATGCGGACACGTACAAGAATACACTAGATATGCCGTTTCGATTTTATCCGTGTCTTGCGGCGGGATTAGCGTATTATATTGCTATAAAACGGGCTCCGCAACGTGTTCAGTTATTAAAAGCGGTTTATGAAGAAGAGTTTGAACGTGCTATGACGGAGGATAGAGACAGGGCTTCGTTTAATGTTGTGCCCCAATACCAGTATTTTAGGACAGGCTGATGGGTAAGTTTGCCAGTGGTAAAAATTCGTTCGCTATATCGGACCGCTCTGGCTTTCGTTATCGTTACCGCGATATGCGAAAAGAATGGAACGGACTTTTAGTAGGAAAAGATGAGTTTGAACCAAAACAGCCGCAATTAGGTCCTTTTAGAACGGTATCTGACCCACAAGCTTTGCGGGATGCAAGGCCCGAAACAAATTTAGCGGAAGAAAGGTCCATTCAATATGGATTTAATCCAGTTGGATATAGAGGTGACGAACTTGGTTTTACAGAAAACAATTTAGTTGCTAAAGCTTTTGTAGGAGAGGTCACTGTCACCACCCCTGCTAGTGGTGGTATTTCTGTTACGGGAGTATCCGGAACAGCGGCGTCTGGTTCTGTGACGGTAGTTGAACCTTCTGTGTCTGTTACTGGGGTATCTGGCACGGCGGCATCAGGCTCCGTTACTGTTACCAGCAACGTCTATATTGTTACTGTGGCTAGTGGCACTAATGCCTATGGAACGGGTAATAAGTTCTACATTGATGGCGTTGTTAGCCCGACACTCAGTTTAGCAGAGGGCAGCACGTTTAGATTCGATCAGTCAGACTCATCTAATAGTAGCCATCCGCTCAGATTTTCTAGTACGCCAAACGGGACACATGCTGGGGGAAGTGAGTACACCACAGGGGTGACTACGTCAGGGACGGCTGGGCAGGCTGGTGCATATGTTCAAATAACAGTCGCAAATTCTGCACCAACCCTCTATTACTATTGCACCAACCATAGTGGTATGGGCGGAACGGCGAACACACCATAGGTGATTAAATGAGCTATACATACGCAACCTTAAAGCAGGCCATCCAAGATTACACGGAGAACACAGAAACCTCTTTTGTGACTAACCTTCCTGTTTTTATACGATCTGCAGAAGAGCGCATTTTAAAATCAATTCAATTAAATTTGTTTAGAAGAAATGCTTCAGGAACCATGTCGCAAGGTAATAAATATCTTAGAATGCCTACTGACTTTTTAGCGCCGTATTCCTTGAGCTATACCAGTAGTTCTGAAGAGGTGTTTGTAGAATTTAAAGATGTTAGTTTTATACAGACGTACAATCCAGACTCAACAGTTACGGGCCTGCCAAAGTATTATGCTTCGTTTGATGTAAGCAACTTTATCTTGTCCCCCACTCCAAACGCTTCTTTTACTGCAGAGCTTCATTATCTTTACCGTCCTGCGAGTATCACCGCTGGCTCGGATAGTGGCACAACATGGTTGAGCGAAAATGCTGACTTAACTCTTTTGTATGGCTCATTGATTGAGGCATATATCTTTATGAAGGGGGAGCAAGATGTTATGGGAATGTATGATAAGCGGTTTCAAGAATCTTTGATTGGATTGAAACTACTGGGTGAAGCTAAAGAAACCACGCAAAACTATCGCGTTGGTCAAGTTGTGAGGGAGAAACAATGAACATGTCCGTGCAGGCGTCTATGGGAAGTGACTTTAAAGTTGAGGTTCATACAACCAACAACAGGGGGTCTACTCCTGAAGAGGTGGCTAACCGTTGCATAAACAAAATGGTGGAGGTTTCCGCGACAGCACATCCTGTTTTGCGAGAGCAAACAATAGAATATAAAAGCAGCATAGAGAAGCTTTTAGTGTTGTATATGAAACAGGCTATTCAAGGGGACCGTACTACGGTATATAATGCAATTAAACAAGCTGGTCATCCTGAACTGGCTGAACATATAAGGAGACTTTGATATGGCTTTTTCTGGAAACTTTCTTTGCACCTCGTTCAAAAAAGAACTTATGGAAGCAAAGCACAACTTTACGGCAGCAAGTGATGTTTTTAAATTGGCGTTATATGACAACAACGCGAGTTTTACAGCGGCAACTACTGCGTACACTAGCAGTAACGAAATTAGCGGCACTAATTATACGGCAAAAGGTCAGTTTCTAACTAGTGTTACGCCAAGCATACCGTCAGGTACTACAGCTATAACAGACTTTGCGGATGAGGTGTTTTCCAACGTGACAATCTCTAGTGTAAGAGGGGCGTTGATTTATAACGAGGCTGCAACAAGTGACCCGTCAGTGTGTGTGCTGGATTTTGGTGGTGATAAATCTGCAAGTTCGGGGGACTTTACCATTGTCTTTCCTGCAGCGGGGGTAAGCACCGCGATTATTAGGATAGCTTAAACGAGTTACTTTCGGAGCATAAAACATGGTGGTGCTTGTAAACAGGGCGAAAATGTCCACGTCCACTACAGGGACGGGGACCATAACTCTGGGTTCCGCTGTAGCGGGATTTCAAACCTTTGCAACTGCTGGGGTCGCTAACACAAATGTTGTGCGTTATGTGATAGAAGAAGGGACTAATTTTGAAATTGGTTCTGGTACATACACCTCGTCAGGTACGACTCTTTCTAGGACGCCTTCTGAAAGCAGTAATAGTGGAAACGCTATTACTCTAGGCGGTGCTGCAGAGGTTTTTATTACGGCTATTAACTCTGATATACAGCCCCAAAAGGGGGTTTTTTATGAAAATGATCAAACTGTTAGTGCAGATCATACGCTCACTTCTGGAAAAAACGCTGTTGCCGCTGGTCCGATTACAATAGCCAGCGGTGTAACGGTCACGGTGCCTTCTGGCGCAGCTTGGTCGGTGGTATAAATGGGTACTTTAAAGGTAGACACGGTTACTAATGTAGCAGGTAGCGGAGCGCCTAATGCAACTGCGGTGACGGTAGACAATGTTGCGCTTTCTTCAATTCCGCAAATGGAATATGTTGCTTCGGCTAGTGCTCCAACCTCTCCTTCCGTTGGTTCGCTTTGGTATAGCACCACTTCAGATGTCTTTTATATGTACGATGGAACAAGCTGGAATACGATTACGTTTACGTCACCGCCGCCAGCCTATTTAGGAGCGAGGGGCATTTGCGCTGGTGGCCTAGGCTATGGGAATTATTACAATGTTATTGATTACATTACGATTACAAACTCTGGAAACGCTACAGATTTTGGTGATTTAGATAGAGTAGTAAGTGGTTTGGGAGGCGGTTCGAATGGAAGTAGAGGTATAACGGCTGGAGGTGTTTTTGACGCTAGCCACATAAATTATATTACTATATCAAATACTGGAAACTCGTCTTCGTTTGGGGATTTAACCACGCCTAGGAGTTATATTTCTGGTTTAGCAAACAAAACTCGCGCGGTATTTGGTGGTGGTACAAATACTTCTACTAACCAAGTTGACCTTACGATGGATTACATCACCGTAGCAACAACGGGTAATGCTACTGATTTTGGTGATATAAACAGCGGTACTTATTCTTCTGATGCTGGATATGGTGCGACAAACTCGAAAACTAGGGGTTTATTTGCCGCCTCGGGTTTGGTGTCGAAAACTTACTACATCACCATAGACACACCGAGTAATGCTACTGAGTTTGGTGATTTAAGTGACAGTAGGGCTGGAGTTGCAGCCTGCACAGATGGTTCTCGTGCTGTAATAAGTGGTAGCCAGAGTGACGCCACTATAGACTACGTGGAGATAGCAACAACAGGTAACGCTACTAATTTTGGTGATATGGATCAAAATGTTTCCAAACTTACAGGTACAGGCGATGGCACCACAGGGGTTTTTATGGGCGGTTATAGAACCTCTTTTGGCGGACAAGCCGTAAACTTTATACAAAAACTTACCGTACAAACTCCTGCTAATGCTACAGATTTTGGTGATTTAACTGAAGCCCGACAAAACTGTTGCGGCTTTTCAGGAGATTAGAATATGAGCACTGTAACTGTAGCTAACATAGAAAGCCGTAGCAGTGGCGCAACTTCTTTTAGTCAAGGCTTAACGGTTGGCGGCGTAGATATAAAAACTTTGGTTGCCGTCACAGAATACCACACGGGCGGCACAGAGCCGTCTAGTACTGCTAATGGAGCTATTTGGTGGGATGGTACTGATGTTCGACAGTATATTAATGCTGAGTGGATTATCCTAAGCGGCAAATTTCCAGCGCCTTTTGGTGATAGGGGTTTGGTTGCTGGTGGTAATTATAGTTCTGTAGATATTAGACAATTTACTATCCCTACCGCCAGCAACGCCACTGATTTTGGTGATCTTACTATAAATAGGCAAAGTGCTGGGGGGTGTTCAAGCGGCTCTCGGGGCTTGTTTATAAGCGGAGAAGACTCTAGTAACCAACCCATACAATCCATTGATTATGTGACTATTGCGACTGCTGGAAATGCGGCTGATTTTGGGGATTTGCTTGCAGCGATCTTTAGCCCCGCAGCATGTGCAAGCACTGTTAGAGGCGTTGCAGCGGGAGGGACAAATAGCAGCTATCAAAAGCTAGATGTAATTCAATATGTAACTATTGCGACTACGGGAAACGCCACGGACTTTGGGGATTTAACGGTTGCTTTAGGTCAATTTTATGGTTGTAGCAACGGCTCTCGTGGGGTTTTTTGCGGCGGAAATGATGGCGTTGGTTCTGATTATGCCAGCAATGTCATACAGTATATTACGATTGATACTGCGGGAAACGCCACAGATTTCGGTGACTTACTTTCGGACCTGAGAAGTACTTCTGCTTGTTCTAATAATACTCGTGCAGTGATTGCAGGGGGTTATAGCGGTTCAAACAGTAACGTAATTCAGTACATCACGGTTGCCTCGACGGGCAACGCCACAGATTTCGGTGATTTACTTTCAGCCAACAGCGTGATGGCGGCTGTTGCTAATTCCACACGGGCTGTATTTTCGGGAGGAGATAGCGGAGGATCGACTTCAGATATGTCCTACGTCACTATTGCTACCACAGGCAACGCCACTGACTTTGGAGATATGCTTAACAGTAAAACCAGCATGAACGGCGCATGTTCAGGGGATTAACAAATGAGTACACTTAAAACAGACGCCCTAGGGTCAGTAGATTTCCCTCAAGATGTTTTGGTGGACGGAGTTGGTAATTTAAAGCGTGTCGTGACGAGTTCAGCGTCAGCCCCATCTAGTCCATCCAATGGAAACTTGTGGTATGACACCAGTAATGAAGCCTTTAAAATATATGTAAACAACGATTGGTTTACGCTTACTTCGTCTGCGGCGGGGTTTGGTGTAGGTTCTCGCGGTGTGTTTGGCGGGGGGTATAACAACAGTAATGCAGATATCAATACAATGGATTACATTACGGTAGCCTCTCTCGGAAATGCTGCGGATTTTGGAGACCTTACATCCGTTCTGAGGAATTTTGCTGGGGCTTCTAATGGCACTCGTGGTGTTTTCGGCGGTGGGTATAACAGCACTTCTCCGTATTCTTACAATATTCTACAATATATTACGGTAGCCTCTACTGGAAATGCTACGGATTTTGGAGACTTAACTTCTAGTAGATATAGTTTGGCTGGTGTGGGTAATAGCACACGCGGATTATTTGCTGGCGGTTCGCTGGCAACTGGAGCTAATCAAAATATTATTGACTACATTACGATTGCAACTACTGGAAACGCCACCGATTTTGGTGATTTAACTGTTGCTAGGAGTTGGGTTTCTGGAGCCGCATCAGCGTTTCGTGCCGTGTTTGCTGGCGGTTTCATCGACGGAGGACAATCAAATACTATTGACTACGTTACGATTGCAGTCACTGGAAACGCCACCGATTTTGGTGATTTAACGGCTGCTACTACCATGGCTGGGTGTAGTAATGGCGTTAGGGCTGTGTTTGGTGGGGGAAGTGGTGGTCCCCACAGCAACGTTATAGAATATATAACTATTGCAACCACAGGCAACGCGACTGATTTTGGCGACCTGCTTACTACGCTGGACGGTATGGCCTCTCTTTCTGACGGCACGAAGGGCTTGTGGGGCGGAGGAAATGCTTCAGGTGCTGGAAACACCGGAAGCAACGTAATTCAATATGTGACCATTGCAACTACTGGCAACGCCACCGATTTTGGCGATTTAACTGTTGCCAGAAGATATTTAGCGGGTCTTTCAGGAACATAGTGAGGAAAAATGAACAGCTTAACTAAGAAGATAGACGTTGCTTTTAGTCTGCCAGCTATATCAGCGGATAAGATAAATGCAGCGGCGGTCGCTAAAGTAAACGAAATGCTTCCAGAGTTGGACGCAAAAACAAGAGCGTTTGACCGCAACAACAGCCAGCACACGTTGTCGCTAATGACGTTGACAATGCTAAACGGTCAGTCGCCCATGCGAATGATGCGACAAGTTATGTCGGAAGTTGAAAAGAGAAAGATGGCTTTAGCCGAGGCGCAGGTAAACCACGCTAAATCTGTTAAAGAACTTGAGGAGCTTTCTGGAAAGGATGACCCTGTTTCTATAGCTGAGTTTCGTCAAAAAAGTGTTGGCTTAGACGTTATGGAAAGCAAGATAAACGGCTCGTTCAAGGACATTGCAACACTGATTGATGCTTACGAAAACATTAAAGAAGTAAACGGCATTGATGATTGGAGCGAAGAGGATTTTGAGAACGAAGAAAAGCGTCACCACGTTCGTCGCGGGTTTGAGCTTATGTATCGAAATCTTTTGGATGGTGGCCGCGCTCAAACAGCAACGATTGAATATTGTCAACAGTATGGTGTTCACCCGCAGGTTTGTTTGACGGAAGTTTCAGGGTATGTAAAATATACGGGCGAAGCAATCGCCAAAGGAAAGCTGCCTCATGCTAATGAGCTAGAAGATTTTTTAGATCAGATGGCTGATAAATACACGGTCAATGTAGACAAGACTTCTGAGCGTTTATTTGGTAAATCTAAGTTAGCTAACACCGATTACATGCTTAAACTGGAGAAAAAAGATGATACTTGAGTATAAGTTAGACGCGGGGCCGCAAGGTATGCACTGTCCTTATTGGGTAGATAATGGCGGTTATTATCCAGACCCAGACAATTTTACAATGGTGGGCGTTAGCCCCACTAAACGGGAGTATAAGGTTCCGGATAGCGTAACTAAACTTACAAAAGACCAACTTACTACGCGGGTATTAGATATTCACAGGCGTTACCCCATGGTGGATCAGACAACTAATAAAACAATGACCACGCAGCAAGTAACGGATAATGTTGCGGCATGGTGTACCGCATTCGATAGTTAAGGGTTTAACCGATGCTGGGCTTTTCTCCTCTTGGCGCTGCGCCACTAGCTAGTTCAGCTAAGTTTTCCACAGAAGTATCTGTTACGGGTGTTTCTGCAACAGGTTCTGTTGGTAGTGTAACGACTACAAGCGCAGCAGACATCTCCGTTACGGGTGTTTCTAGTACAGGTTCTGTTGGTAGTGTAACGACTACAAGTGCGGCGAACATTTCTGTTACAGGTCTTTCTGGGACGGGCGCTGTTGGCAGTGTAACAACTACAAGCGGTCTTTCTGTTACTGTTACGGGTGTTTCTGGGACGGCCTCTGTTGGTAGTGTGACTACCACGAGTGCGGCGGATATATCTGTTACGGGTGTTTCTAGTACAGGCGCTGTTGGTTCTGTCACCACAACCAGCACTGCTAACATTTCTGTCACAGGTGTATCTAGTACAGGTGCTGTTGGTTCAGCTACTACTACTACCGCTGTAATCAACAATGTCACGGGTGTTGCTGGTACTGGTGCGGTTGGCTCCCCTACTGTTACAGGTTTTGCAACGGTCACTCTGACAGGAGTATCAGCCACGGGTGGCGTTGGTGCTGCTACTACCACCAGCACTGCTGACATTTCCGTCACGGGTGTTTCTGGTACAGGTGCTGTAACTGGCGTGGCGACCACTACCGATTTAGATATAGGTGTTACAGGTGTAGCTGCCACGGGTTCTGTCGGCTCTTCGTCTATTACAAGTGAATCTAATCTTTTTGTTACGGGCGTCTCAGGCACAGGTTCTGTCGGAGCAGTGTCTACAGGTGTTGGACAAACAGTTCCTGTTACGGGAGTTTCTGCTACAGGCTCCGTGGGCAGTGTTTCTACCACTAGCGGTACAGACGTTTCTGTCACGGGAGTTTCGTCCACAGGTTCTATCGGAGGCGTTACTGTAACAGTAGATGCTGATGTTCTGGCTATAATGGGAGAAGCCCTTCAGTGTTTTACTGACGGTCTTTTTGTGGGAGGCAATGTCGGTGTTACTGGTGACGCAAATGTTTCTGTTACGGGAGTTTCGTCTACGGGTGCGGTTGGTTCCGCAACGACTACTTCTTCCGCAGACATATCGGTCACGGGTGTAGCAGGCACGGGTGCGGTTGGTTCTTCATCTACTAGAGTTGACAACTCTATTTCTGTCACGGGCGTAGCAGGCACAGGCGTTGTTGGAACTGCTTCAATTACTGCAGACAGCACTCTATCGGTCACAGGCGTTTCTGGTACAGGTGCGGTAGGATCGTCTACAGTTAAGGTTGATGTAGATGTACCCGTCACGGGCATAGCAGCTACAGGAGCAGTTGGTTCTTCTACCGCTAGAGTTGACAACTCTGTTTCTGTCACAGGCGTTGTTGGTACGGCGGAAGTAGGAAATGTTTTGGTTTGGTCAAAGATTGAACCAGATCAAACGTCTAATTTCTCTAGTATAACTCCTTCGCAATCTTCGGGGTTCTCTAGTATAACCCCCTCACAAACTCCGTCTTGGACAGATATCGCTGCGTAGTTGATTAAATGACTTAGCATGGGTATAATCCAA
>TARA_B100001093_G_scaffold339651_1_pt1 | contig 14983 bp, 14 predicted proteins | sample TARA_B100001093 | Tara Oceans TARA_B100001093 (sample SAMEA2623116) | marine metagenome | biome: marine biome (ENVO:00000447); feature: surface water layer (ENVO:00002042); material: "saline water (ENVO:00002010), including plankton (ENVO:xxxxxxxx)" | depth 5 m
AAATAATCCACCACCCTTTGCTTCTATTGCAGTTTTTGCGGAATCTAGTGTAGATAAACGATCAAGTAATTGTTGTCTGCGTGTGGTTCTTGCTTCTGTATCTGTTTTGTTGCGTGAAGATAACGCATCTTGTCGTGCCCGTCTATCTTCTACATAATCATCGTATATTTTTTGGAATCCTGCGATTGTCTCTGTCTTTTTGTCTTCTACTGTAACATCCGTGTTTTGTAGTGTAGCAATCTCGGTCTCAATAACAACTATTTCTTTATTTAATGTTTCAATGTTGTTTTCGTGCATTTCCACCCTAGAACGAGTGTCATCATAAGCATCACTTAAAAATCCATAAATACCTAAAGAGGTGACTCCGATTAAAACAACAACTGCGATTGTGCTGTACCATTTTAATAATCTAGGGATTCGTTCCCAATAACGATACAAAAATGATGTCATCGCAAGTTTACCTGCTTCTAAAACACCCGCCATTACCATAGCTGCAATCGCTGCTCCTGCAAACAAAAGGCCTATACCTCTAACTGAAAAGAACGCTGCTGTTCCTGCTACTGCGAGGGCCAACCCTCCGATAATTGCAGTAAATAATTTCATAATAATATATATTCCTTTTGTTAAACTTTGTACGAGTTCGTATGTTGTATAAATATAATATAATTATAAAAAAAGGGGGTAATTTTTTTACCCCCAATATTTTCAAATAAATTTGACGAAGATATTATAGTATTTTGACCTTTTTTGCTTTAGTCTCGACCACTTCTCGTTTTGGAATACTTACGTTTAAAATTCCATTATCAAACTTAGCTGATATTTTATCTACCGCAAGGGTTTGATCATCAACTTTAAATGATCTTTTAAACGAAGATCGCTTTAATTCTTTGTATACATATTTTACATCTGGATCTTCTACTTCGGTTTTTTTATCACCTGATATAGTTAGCATTCCATCGGCATACTCAACAGATACATCCTCTTTGTTGAGTCCTGCAATTTCTGCTTCAATTCTAACTTCACTCTTTGCGTCTGCCACATTCACCCGTGGGTATGAACTATTTCCAAAGAAGTTCACTCCGAATTCTTGACCGAAGTTTGGAAATGCTTGATTGACCATTTTGTCAAATATTGAATCAAATGGAGTTAAAAACTCATCGCGCATTGTTGGAACGTGTTTATTAAGTCCTGTTCCGCTGGACTTATATCCGTAGTTTTTCATTTTATTATTTCCTATTTTAGTTACGAACCCCAACGTGGGCATCCGATGAACAACCTCTAGTGAGCATTGCTCTGTTTATAAATATACTATAAGAAGTAAATTTTATTAAGCTTCATGGATTAAATTTCATTATATCTTCCATGTTTGATTTTTCAGCAAGACAAGTCATGTGATCTGCCCAATGAATTACTCTTGGAAGTTCAGTCTTCAACCCAACCTCTTTTGAGAATGCTTTTAAGTATTGTGGATTTGACTCATCATACATACCGTCTGATAGTTTTATTCCCAAAAATTCTTTTTCAGTAATCTTGATTTCAAATTGCTGAAGTAACCATATAGTCCTGTCAGTAACAGACATCCAATGAATATCAGGATTAATATTATATAGTTTACCTTGGTTCTTGCGATGCCACTCGCTATCATTGTGTACATATTGTTCACCATCGAGTGAGCCAAGTTTACCAAGGTCGTGATTAAACGCAGCGAACATCATTTCATCATCTGTAAAATCTATATTTGCACCAATACTTTGAAGCAACACCTTTACTCCACGCACAGTTTTACACACACCAAGCACATGGTCTATATATCCACCATCATACGCATTGTGAAATCTGTCAATGCTACTTGCAGGAGAAATTAGTGCCCGTAGTCCAAGGCAACCTTCATCAGTTCCAAACATATGTAATAGTTTTTCTTGTCTGTCTCCTTCAAATGTATTCTCTATAAATTTTAAAAAATTGTAGTAATTATCTTGCAATTCTGATTCTGTATATTTTTTCATAATAAACTATTATATTATAGTTTAGTTTTTTTATCAAGAACTTTTTTTTGTTTTGGTACTAGTTTTTTAAAGTTTCCTTTTTCGTTAAACAATTTCTTGTTATTATTGTAATTTTCTCTTGATGCCTCAACATGGTATAAGTGAAATGCAATATTTTTTGTATAACCTGTATATATTTTTTTTGGTAATCTTGAAATTAAATCAAGGTCTTGAAATCCCCACCCCTCAAAATTTTCATCGTACCCATTAATTTGTTTAAAGTAATTTGTGCTTAATATGAAACTATATTTTCCAAATGCATGATTGCTGTTTTTTTTATTTTTTATTTTTATAAGATTGGTATTGAGCAAATATTCACTTTCTGATTTGTTAAGGTGTAATATGCATTCAAATGGGCGTACTAGTTTTACATTTTTTGGTAGTTGTGAAATGACATAATCAACATCCAAATATACATCCACATCCCACACCCATATAAACTCACTTGTTATATTATCAACAAATCTATTAAGTAACTTAGATTTATTAAATTTAGATTGACCTAAATTAAATGTAATGTGCTTTACATTTGGAAATCTGCTTGTTATGTCTTGCGACTTTTTGTTGTTGTTTGAGTCCTGCTCTGCAACATAAATTCTGCGTGACAATTGCGAATCACTAATGTGATTTAAAATAAAAGCCAAGTTCCTTAATCTATATTCACACAAATCAAATATAGGAATTACAAGACTTATGTCCATTTTCACTATGTTTTGCTAATTTGTCTTTCAGAGTAAGATGGATCAAAGTGTTTTAATTCTCTTAATGTAAAGTGTGTACCCTTGATACTACCAGAGAACTTAAATACGAAACACGTTTCTGGTGCGTCTGCTACTTTTGATCCTGAATTTACAGTAACTCTTACTAATTGTCCATTGAGGGTGTTTTGAGCACCTACCTCCATAATCGTATACCTCGGATCGTAAAATGCAGATTCGTTATCTGTTTTTTCGTGATTTTCAATCGATTCTATTATTCGTGCTTCGTCTGCATAAATTGTCATAAATGCAGGTTCAGAACCATTATCAACCGCAGGATAACAGAAGACTGTGTTTTCTCTGAAGTTTTTCCACGATAATGCCAATCTGCTCTTTGTTCCTTGCCAAGACTGAGCATTTACAGATTTACTATAAAATGTAGCACCATCCTTGTTGTTTATTAATTGCGAGTCTCCGTTGGTAAGAATTGAAGTAATGCTTTTTTCTATACTTGCTGAGTTATCTGGTATGAATTGCTCAAATTCGTCAATACAACATGAGTTTGATAAACATACTACTCGGTTGTTTTTAAGTTGACTTGTTGAATATTGATTTGCCCAGTGTGTAGAAGGAAGTGTGTTTCCGTCTAAAGTGACAGCGGAAATTCTAAGTATTTTTTCTACTACAGTTTGTCCACTTGAACTTACAGGTATAATTTCAATTACTTCTTTACTTGGTAGTGAAAGTTTAAATGTACCCGTGACCGCTGTCCATTCATCATCGTTCTCATAGTCTCCGTCACTGTTCTCTATCAATGAATCTATTTTGAATCCTATATTATATGGCATTGGAACTTTAAATTCGTAAACGTCATCACTGCCAACTGATGGAGTTTTTGAGTCAACTAACTTGACTTCAAACACAGAACCTTCTTCGTACTTGACATCACTTGCGGGTAAGATTGTGCTTCCCTTAACATATATATCATTATCGTTTTGAAGGTTGTCTGCACAACTTCCTGTCCACTCAAGTGTGGGTACAAGTCGACTTGTTTTTATGTCATCTGCGTTTGCCAGTAAAACTTCAGGTGAATTGTATCTGTCATTAAAACTAATATTTGCGGTAGACTGTGTCATTACCTTAAGTTTTACGTTTACTTCTCCAATACCTGTGTTTTCTATAAATGATGTAGGAATAAAGTCAATTACTTTGTATGACACGATAGTATCATCGTCTTTTACATTTGCTTCTGCTTCGTTATGAAGCACCCCAATGTCAATATGATACACGTATGTCTCTGATCCCATAAGTGTAGGTTTAGATTCACTTCCCTCACCATATTCACGTGATTCTTGTGGTCCTTCAAGTTTGTTGTATGTAATTTCAAGAACAAGATTATTTCTGCTTGTGACCGTGCCGGTGTTCTCCACTCGGATTTTCCATCCTGTGTATAAAATGTTTCCAGAATCTGATTCTGTATAGATATGGGGATCAATTCTCACCTTGTACTCTTCTGATAATTCTCGTCCACCTGTTGGAGATCCTGTTAATGGTCTGTAGTTTGTGACTATTGCAGTATGATCTCCTGTTGCAACAAACACAGGTTTGCTTATAGTTGGTTCATAATTTGAATGTACTACATTTGATCCAACTCTCTTCCATGTTCCTGTGTCAACCAATCCAGATGTAACTGATTGTCTGTTTGTTTCTTGTGATTCATTCAAAAGTGCAAGTGTGTCTGCCAAATAATAAACTATACCAGGTTGTAATTTTGATGATTCTTCAGGAAATGTTACTTTTCCGAAAAAAACAACACGTGCTTCGGTTCGGTTATTGGTGTCACCCTCTTTACATTCTACTAATACTTTTTCAACTACTGCTAGTGATTCAATTAATCTCTCTGTATCAAAATAGTTTGAGTTGTCTAGTTCGGCAGAAGCTAAGTCCCACCCGTTTTTAGTAGGATTGTAGTAAATGGCATCACCTGCTTTGGGACAATCATATACTAACTCAACATGGTCTTTTACTGAACTAAGTCCTCCAACTTCCTTGTTGTCACCATAGTAATCTTTGTGGATTTCACGAAGAGCACTTCTGAGTTTATCATCTGACACTATTGTTATCTCGTTTCCGTCTGTTGCTTGTATTTTTGCCCAACCACTTGGGTTACAAGCACCTCCACGACCTCCACTCGATCCACACTTTGACATATTGAATGCTGAATTTGACATAACCGTTTCCTTAAATATTTTGTGTAATTCCTGGTTTAAGTGATCTTATTGGGTCAATTACACGTTCCCATTGTAATATATACTTGGTAGCTGATGTTGTACTTTCTGATACATTAATTGCACGAACTCTTTTGTATACATAAATTTGCTTGACTTCAATTTTTTCAGAAGTTTGAGTGACATAAGTAACAAAACAGTAATCTCCCTCGGAACTATCACCTATAAAAATTCCTTTGTGTGGCCATACTCTGTCTAAAAATCCAATTATTTCATCTACATCGTTTCCGTTATCATCAATTGAGTTTGGTGGTGATCCATCACAACCTTCATTATTATCAGTTTTGCACGAAAAGAATGTAAAGTGTTTGTATCTAAAGTTTCCTATGTCGTATAATGATCCCATTATGAAAGTTTCCTTACGTAGTTCCAGTTTGATCCATCAACTGAGTCGAGTTTTACTAGTTCATGTGATTCAAATTTTGTTACTTCTTCGTTGTTTTGGGTATATTCAATAATAAATGTTATGACTCCTCTGTCGTTTGTTCCTGCTTCTGGCCATGCAATTTTTAGGAAATCACTAGAAAATTTTTCAAGTTCTGTTTGTCCGGTAAATTCACGTGGACGATTTATTGTATAACTTTGTGACTCTCGTGATTCATATGCACATGGAGTCCATGTTGTAGGATCAACTGCGTTACATCTGTCTTTTGGGTTAGGGTATGCAGGTTGGTTTAAAATTAATATTTTATTGGGTGACACGGCATAAAATGCTGGTTTTGAATATGATATAACTTTACCTGTTGTGTGGTCTCTTACAAATGGATCAATTATTGTCGTATTTCTAAAAGGTGAAGTTCCATCCAACAGTGGTACTAACTTTTGCCCTAAAACAGATAGGTTACCTGTTTCTTCATCAGTGTAATATTCACTTAACTCTTCGGGTGCGTAATCGTAAACTGAATTTCTTAATTCTGTTGTTTGGTTTGTGGATGCAAGTTGGTCACTGTTTATTGGGAACGATTCAATATAATAAGTGTATCCTGTTTTAAAAAGTCCGTCTACAATTTCCTTATTGACTGCTTGTTGGTCACCACTCGGTAGTGTAATAGTTTCCGATGATTCATATTCAGGTGCTATAAATTCTACCATACCACTTGTCTGAATTTCAAAAAAGTCACTAGTTGAGTTTATAACAACACCTAACATATTACATCCGTAATTATCATCTTCAACTGGTGGATTTTGATTATTGTTGGTAGTTAGTGTTTTTTGTTGAGATGCCGAATTGCACAGTGCATACTCTGTGGTCCCACTTTCTCTTCCCAAAAAGTTTGGTAAAACATTTTCTGATAATAAGGAATTATCATATTCGGATGATATAGTGAAGTTGTCAACTGATGTTCTAACCTTTGATCGTTTTATTCTTAATACATCGCCTGTTTTAATACTATTACACGCAGATGGTTCGTATATAACAAATTTGTTTGATTGTTCATCAGAAGAACATACAAGTCCACGATAGTTCATAAGTATACCTGTTGTTTTTGATGTGGCAACTACCATAGGTTTTGATACGGTTGTGTCAAGACTTACAAGTTCCGCAGGATCTAAACTCATTAAACTACCCGATGTACCGAGGAAATAGGTTTTTCCTGGTTCAAATAATTGCTTGTCGTATACTCGGGTTATAGAAGTATCATCTGGATCAATTGGTCTGCTTTCAATTGACAAAGGTCCACCCAAAATACTAGTATCCCATTGAAATTCAATGTATCCATTAAATACTACACTTACTTTTTCTATAAGTTTGTTTACATCAGTTGAGTCGGTTGTGTATTTTATTTTTCTGATAATACCTACAGCTTCTGACATTTCCAAACTAGTGCAACTTGCTTTAGAGAACTTATTGTTGCTTGATACATATAAAATATCTCCAATTGCATATGATTGCAATTGTCCATTTACTCGGTCTTCTAAAAATGATCCTGCAAATACTTGCTCAGATGCACCGGGTGAATCGGTAAATTCTATTCCTGTTCCATCGTTGTTAATTTTTATATAACCACCTTTGTTTTCATCATATGAATTTGGAACATCTCTAAGGTGCTTAAAATCAATTCCAACTTCGTTATTTGCAATCTTATTTAATTCAGATGCAAGTGATCCAGCTGATATACCTTTAGTCTCTCCGGTTGGTGATGCTGAGTTTGACTTTGAGTCAGTATCGACAACAATAAAAAGGTCATCTGCCTCAAGATTGTTTAATCTATTCAAGTCTGTAATTTTCTGATTGGCCATTTCAAATTTTTAAAAGTCTGTGAAAGTATAAATATACATATATTGTTTTATGTTCTATAAATATTATTTTGATAAACTTTTTAACTTAGTAATTATAAATTTTACCAATTCACTCCTAACAATATCCTCTTCTGTGAACTTATAGGTGTGAATTCCGTGGTCTTTTGACGCCTGATCTTCAAATAAATCTAGTATACTATTGAAACCACTTCTGTTTCCGATATCACTTTGCATAACATCACCACATATAAATACCTTACAATTTTCTCCAATTCTTGTCATTATAGTAACCATTTCCTTTTCTGATAAATTTTGTGCTTCGTCTACCAAGATAAATTTATTTTCCCAACTAGCACCTCTTAGGAATCCTACAGGAATTCCATATATTCTTTCTTCTTCCTGTAAGTATCTTATATCTATTGGATTCAATAATTCTTCTAATTTATCTTTAAATGGTTCTAAATACGGAGCCATCTTATCATCTTGAGCACCAGGTAGAAAACCAAGTTTTTGATCAGAACTTTCAACCGCACTTCTGACATATATCATTTCCTCGATTTTTTGTTCCTGAAATAATTCCAATCCACAATATACACTTAACCACGTTTTCGCTGTTCCTGCTGGACCATCAATGAAAATTAGTTTCGTATCTTCACGAAGTGCGATTTCGTTAAGCTCTTTCTGTTTTTCTGTAAACTTTTTGTTTAACTTTATTTTTAATTTTCTAAGTGGAGTAAGTTGGTTTTCTTGCATACCTTCTTCAATGTGAGCATTAGCAAGCAGATTTTTATTTACAGTTTTTGTTTTTTTTCTTGACATAGGTTTTTCTCCACGTTATGACAGTATTGTTCTTGTATACTTATAAGTCTATATTAATATTATTCTATTTAAGCGTATTAAGCTTATTATTTAAAACAGTACAAATTTCGTATTCTTCTATATCACTAAAATAATTTATTAAGTTTTTCAAGTTAATTTCATAACTTTCTTTTTTAACTATAATTTCAAGATTAGTGTTTTTGAATGCAAATAAATTAAGTCGGTCAGGAATATCATTTTCATTTATTTGCTTGAAGCATTCATATATGTGCTTCATGTATTCGTGTTTTCTTTTTTTAATATCGTTTTTTAGAGAAATGTTATCTTTTGGAATTTGAAAAGTTATATTATCCATATCTATAAGTATACTTAATTCAATAATATTACAAACAATTATGGCACGAAGATTTTTTAAAAGATATAAGAAACTTGAAGAAGACAAATCAGAACCAAACACAGATAAGTCAACTTCAAATAACTCTAGTAAACCGAAATCAAATGTAGGTTTTTTTGATTTAGCAAATAATTTATCTAAAGCACTTGTTGAATGGCAACGTGCAGGTCGTCCTGTAGTAAGCAGTGAACAATGGAATAAAAGATTATCAATATGTCGTAGTTGTGAATACTGGCAAGAAATTAAACAAACTAAGATTGCCAGATGTTTAAAATGTGGGTGTAGTAGTGGCAAACTTTTACTATCAACTAGCAAATGTCCATTAAATCCACCCAAGTGGACAAGTGAAATTTAATTTTTATAATTTTTTTTTGATACAAGGTAATATTTATCATAAATGAATGATGCAAATTACAAGTTAACAACCGTAAAGGTTCTGTCTGAAAACTACTCCAAGTTCAAATTAAAGACAATTGACTCACCTATGACTCTGCAAAAATTAGTTAATCGTGCAATTGAGCAGTATCTAAAAGATGATAAATTTGAAAAAAAACTTGATGAAGCAAAAATATTTGATAACGACAACAAGTATTAAATGTTGACACTCGCAAGATTTAGCATACTATGAGTGTGTGCATAATAAAAAAATATTAATAATAGGAGATGATATAAGACAAGCAACTGGTGTTGCAAATATATTACGCCCCGTTTCACTTTTTTTGTCACGACATTATGATATTGTGCAGATGGCGGCAGGATTAGAAAAAGATAAAGAAGAAGATATTTCGGATACAATACAAAAAATCACAGAGAATGATAATGCGTATTTTAAGATATACGGTACAGACGGATATGGTTCAATTGAAAGATTGAGTGAAATCATTGAAAAAGAGTCATGTGATTGTTTGTTTTTAATGACAGACCCACATAGATTTGAATGGATTCTTGGTTCATACCGATCAAGTGTTCAGTGTCCTATATTTTACTACCATGTATGGGACAATAAACCTTATCCATTTTTTTTGAAGAGTTTCTACGAAAATTGTGAAACTATAAGTTGTATCAGCAAACTTACCGAGGAATGTGTTAAAAATGTTGTTCCAGATCATAAAAGTGTTTATTATACTCCACATGGTGTAGATACTACTATGTTTTTTCCTCAACAAAGTGAACTGATAAAAAAGAATAGAGAAGCATTTTTGGGAAGAAACTACAAGTTTGTTTTGTTTTTTAATGGAACTAATATAGCAAGAAAAGAAATTTCAAATACAATAATAAGTTTTGAAAAGTTTTATAGGAAATTAAAAAAGAAAGAAAAAGAAGATGTTGTATTGCTTATGCATACTAATCCCGAGGCATCACGTGGTATAAATTTAAATAAAATATTAGATGATTTATATCCTGAGTTGCCTGTTTTAATTTCTAATGAAGTCGTAAGTGAAAAAGTATTAAATAATATGTATAATTTATCTCATTGTACAATTAATATTTCGTCAAACGAAGGGTTCGGTTTATGTACACTTGAATCAGTTGCTACAAAGACACCTATAATTGTAAATAAAACAGGCGGACTCATTGATCAAATAAACACTAAGTGGACGTATGCAATAGAACCACACTGCAAGGTACTAAAAGGAACTCAAAAAACACCTTATATATATTCCGATTACACCGACCCGAATGTAGTAAGCAAGAAGATACTAGATGTATACAAGGCAAACGACATCCAAATGGATGAATTTCTTGAGTTTATAGATGCTCAAAATTTTAAAACCGAAACAATGTGCAATGACATTGCTAAACAAATAAAGAAAACCATATCAGATTGGGAAAATTTACAAGACCAATCACTAACTACATAATGTAAACATAAACGCATTAATATATATAATATACACATTTTGTGATATTATGAGTTATTATGCAAAATACCTACAAAGACTTATCGGAGGAAATACCTCAGTTGCAAGAACCAAAGTCGAACCTGGTCATATTATTTCATTTAGATATAGAAGTGAAACTTCAAGACGGAAAATAAATCGTCTGGTTTTAGTGTTGGGTAAATTTAATAAAGGTGGAAATATGCTAGTACATGGATTGACCGTTGAGCATATACCAGAATCTAAGTTGTATGCTTTTCTAAAAAGAGTAATAATTAAAGACACATTATCATTAATTAAAAGAAAATATGAACTCAAAGGACCTTTTTCACAACTAATCGATAGACCACGGACTTTTTATTCTAATTATATAAAAAATAATTTATTAGAGTTTGATTGTTATAGGACCTATAAGATGTATGAAATTAAACAGCCAAAGTTGTATATGTTGGATTGGAAAAAATTAAAAATTTTTGATAATACTACCCACGAAGCAGCCGTAATAGGTAAAACAGAATCATTAAATGAAATAAAGCAAAGCAAACTTTTATTAAACAAGATTCTCAAACAAGATATTACAAATTTGAATAATGCACGATTCAGAAAATTAATAATGGATAGATTTGGTAGTTTAGATGCATTTTATGAAATGCTTACAGATATTAAAAACTTCGTTGATAATCCAGGAATAGAATCAGAGGAAGACTTTGATGCAAGCAAGACCTAATATAAGTTATGCAATATGTGTTAGTGAAGAAACTGATTCATTTGTAAAATTAATTGATTTTCTAAAAATACACAAATCTAAATCTGATGAAATTGTTGTAATATCAGATTTTAGTAAGTGCAAAAAAATAAAAAACTATTTACATAAAGTTGATAAATTTATTTACCGAAAACTTTTAGATGACTTTTCATTTCATAAAAATATATTTTTTTCATTGTGTAAAAATGAGTATATATTTAATTTAGATGCTGATGAAATACCGTCCTTAAATCTGATAAAAAAGATTCACGAATTAGTGGCCAATAGAGATACTGACTTATTTTGGATTCCACGTTTAAATTTTTTTAGTGGCATTACTAAAAAAGAATTAGCGAACCAGGAAATTAAAATAGACAATGACAAGCATGGGGCAATAAATTTTCCGGACTACCAAGGTAGAATATATAAGAATGATAATAAATTAAGGTGGAAACGTAAATTACATGAACAAATAAAAGGTGCGAAAACCATGCGTAAACTCAAATATACAGATGACTTTTATTTAGAACATAGAAAAACAAAGAAAAATTATGAGATAAGTAAAAAACTATACTCTAACTTACAGAACTATAATCCATCAAAAAATTCGTTCGGAGTAGTTTGTTGTTATTTTAATCCTTGCAATTACAAAAGTAAGTTTTTAAACTTTGTAAAGTTTTTAAACTCTATTCACTCAACTGGTATATACCCCCTTGTAATAGAAACATACTCGTCTAAGTCATTGTATAGGATAGATAATTTAACCACGAACATAATCTCTATTGACACGGAATCTTTATTTTGGAAAAAAGAGCAACTATTAAACATAGGAATAAAACAATTATTAAATAAAAAATTTGAATACATTGCTTGGGTTGATGCAGATATCATTTTCAGTGATACTGATTGGTGGAAGCGGGTAATCTTCGCTACTAAATTTTATGGAGTCACGCAAATATTTTCTCATTCGTATAAAGAAAAAGTTCATCCACTAGAAAAAGAAAAAGATTCATCTGCATATCAACTTACGCATACAGACACAGACCGCGATATAAAATGTTTGTTGCAAAGAAAAGCAGAACCTGGATATGGTCATTGTTATCATAGAAGTTTTTTAGAAAAAAACTTGTTATTTGATTTATCAATAATAGGTGGTGGGGATATATTAAATTTAATTGGTTATTACTACAACGAAAACTCCCATGATTTAATTTTGAACGATAGGTTTTTTTCACAAATGACAAACGCATTTAAAAACTCTTTTGTAGACTGGTGTAAAAAAAACAAAAAATTAAAACACGGAATAGGATATGCAAATGTACACATTACAACTTTATTTCACGGCAATAAATCAGACAGAATGTATGTATCACGTGAGCATATATTAAGTAAACACAGGTATAATCCGAACACAGACCTCAAAATCAAAAATCAAATCTATGAAATAAAAAATCTAGGAATCAAATGTGATATTGAAAAATACTTCCACAACAGAAATGAAGATAAACATATATCTCCGACTGATTTAGAATTAATCAACAAAATTCAACAAACCAAATTAAACAAAAATATTCAGTTTATTCAAAATGAAATATATTCTTTTATGGTTAACAAAAACACAAAAAACAAAATGTCTGAATTTATCATAAACGATCACACGGAGATGCTTGTTGCAGTAAGAGAAACAGAAACCTTGTTTTCAATAAATAGAATTAAAATGAAATGTAAAATATTAATTGATGGAAATGTAAGTCCATGTATTGAATCTTTTGCGAAAATTGAAAATTACGGTGCATTTGGAATTTTCCTTTATTTTATATGTACTTTTTACGATGAACTACCAAATTTAGTATATTTCGCACATAACAATACTAACAAAGATTTTCACTCTGAATTTTTTAGAAAATCTACATCACCAGTCAATGGATTTTGTGCAATAATAGGAAAGGTCACATCTCTTAACATAAACCAGCATTCAAAAATTAAAAATTATAAGTCACCTAGAATCTGGTACAATGAAACAGCCAATATGCCATATAACCAAAAATATAAAACGTTTATAGGTTGTTGTTTTTCTTTATCAAAAAATACTATATATAAAAAACCACTATCGTTTTACGCAAACTTACTTAAAAGTTATACGAGAAATCCAAAAAACGAAGAATATATGCTAAGATTTGCATTTTATAGTTTATTTCAATGAATATAATATCAATACATTTATTTCCACATGAAGTTGAAGAATATAAAAGAATTATTTATAAACTTGAGGGTGTTTTAAAAAACAACGATGAGGTAGAGATTAAAAGTGTTCTTAATATAAACAAAAAAGTAATTAAAGAAAGTTGCGAATTAGAAAATCAAATTAGCGAATTCAATTTAGTATCAAGTAAGTATGGTGGAAATATAAAACATCACATAACAACAAAATATTTTGGAGTCAACGAACATCGCAGGACGTGTATCAATGATGCAGACCTCTCGGATACACTTTTCTTTTTAGATACAGACATACACTTTAATGATAATTTAACCAATAATTTTTTAAAAGAATTGCAAGTCATAAAGAATGAATACGAGTATTACATAATTACACCTGAAGTTGTCAGATTATGGGACAGTACTTGGGATGTCATTGTAAATAAAAAATATAAAAAAGAAAAAATAGGATTTTATAAGAATATTGACATAGATAAAATCTTAAAAGAAAATAATTTAGAAACAAAATCAGTAAAATGTAATAAATTTAAATGGGCAGGTGGTTGGTTTACTTGTATATCTGCCAAACTTGCCAAATACATAGGTATACCCGACTCATTTGTTGGCTACGGCCACGATGACACATTTATGATGTATTGCTGTGATTATATGAAAAGCAAACAAATCAAGGTGCAACAATTTACATTATCTAACAATATTGTATGTGAAGATCGTAATTTGATTTCCAAAAACAGAGATCAATTAAAAATAAAAGACTTTAGACAACGTGGTGATCGTTCCATGAACCTAGAATATAATAAGTTCAAAAAAAGAATAAATGACGATATATATAATATAAATGAGAGTTAAAAAAAATATAATATTAATATGTGTTGTTTTATCATCTTTATTTACAACTAGTTGCATTACAATACCAAATTGGGGATTAAAGCAAGATAGACAAGAAATAGTAGGTGAGATTTCAAGAAAAGAAGGAGAGTTGGATAGGCACACAAGAGCATTTGTTTCTGGTACGGTTGATGCGCTTTCTTTATCTGATGATAAATCAAAAGAAGACTTGGTTGCATTAGAACTTGCACAAAAAGCACAAGAAATTGTTGGTCTTCCACAACCAGGTGATAAAATCCATGTAGAAGATGTAATAAGTAATAATGAAATGGCAATCGATAATTTGACAGACAGAAATGCAGATGTAATTGAATTAAGTAGACGCAAAGAAATACTCGGACACGACTTAAAAGACACAGAAGAAAAACTAATTAGTTTAGGAGAACTTAAAGCAAAAGAACAAAAAGAAGGTTTTTTTGATTCAATGTGGAGTTACTTGACAACAACATTTGGGTTGGTGGGTGCTATTGCTATTTTAGTTATAGGTGGTCCTGCACTATTACCGATAATAACTCAGCTTATTGGGTGGTTGGTTGGTAAGATTCCCGGACTTATTACTTGGTTAGGAATCACAAGTAGTCAAATGACAAGCAACATAATAAAGGGTGTTCACGATGCCAAAGAAAGAATCCGTGCAGTAGACGATGATAAAAAGTTAAGCAAAAACGAAGTTTTAACTATATTTGGTTCTTCACTCGGAAACTCAACAAATGTTTCAGATAAAAACGCAATTGATCGTATAAAGAGAAAGTTTAAGTGAGTGAA
>TARA_B100001093_G_scaffold114494_1_pt1 | contig 14976 bp, 12 predicted proteins | sample TARA_B100001093 | Tara Oceans TARA_B100001093 (sample SAMEA2623116) | marine metagenome | biome: marine biome (ENVO:00000447); feature: surface water layer (ENVO:00002042); material: "saline water (ENVO:00002010), including plankton (ENVO:xxxxxxxx)" | depth 5 m
AAAATTTTATTCCAAATAACTCTTATATGATTATCATTGGTGATTTTGTGGTTGAGACAACAATTGATAAAATTGAAAAATTATTTAAAAAGTGGAAAAAAGGAAATTCTGTAGAATATAAAATTAAATCCAATACTAACTCAAAAACAGCAATTCATTTTGTTGATATGCCAAATGCAATACAATCTGAAGTTTCTTTTCAAAATCTTATCGAAATGAAGAGAAATAATTCTGACTATTTTTCACTACTTATTGCAAATAAGATTCTTGGTGGTGGACCAGAGAATAGGCTCGAACAACAGATACGCGAAAATAAAGGATATACATACGTCGCTAGATCTTCATTTGGATCAAGTAAATATACTAAATCAAGATTCAGAGGTTATACAAGCACCAGAGAAGAAGTTACAGACAGTGCTGTAATTGAAATGCTTAATGAAATAAAAAAAATTAGAGAAGTAGATGTTACGGAAAAAGAACTCAGCGATGTAAAAGCAAAATATTTCGGAGATTTTGTACTAGCTACGGAAAGCCCATCAACGATTGCTAGTTATACAGTTTCGATAGAAACTCAAAATTTAGATAAGGATTATTATAAAAATTATCTTTCAAATATTAATTCTATTTCTGTAAGTGATGTTAAAAATGCTTCAAATAAATATTTTGATTTAAATAATGCTCAAATTGTTGTAACTGGAAAAGGTTCAACAATTGCAGAAAAGCTAGAAAATATTGTTTTTAATGGAAAAACATTTGATGTTTATTACTATGATAAATACGGAAATTCCATTGAAAAACCTGTTTTTAATAAAGAAATTAGCTCTGATATAACTGCTTTAAATGTTGTAGAAAAGTATATTATTGCTTTAGGAGGAGCTGAAAAATTAGGTTCAATTAATTCAATTTCAATTGAAGCTAATGTTACAATACCAGGAGCCCCTTTTAAACCTAAAGCAATTATCAAAGAAAAAAGTCCAAATTCAAGTTCATTAGTAATGTCTGTCGAGGGTATGGGAACATTAATGACGCAAAAGTTTGATGGAAATAATGGTTATATGGAACAAATGGGTCAAAAGATTCCTATGGAAAAAGATCAAATTGATAGCTCAAAAAGTAAAAAAGGTCTCTTTGAAGAACTTTATATGACTAGTTCTGAAATTGAACTAGTTAATCTTGGCCCAATTGACGGAAAAGATGCATATAAAATTAAGAATAAAGAAAATAGCTTTAGATATTACGATGCAGAATCAGGACTTCTTATTATGACTGAAGAAAACACAGAGCAAGCTGGTAATTCTATAACATCAATAACTAAGTATTCAGACTACAAGGAAGTTGATGGAATTATGTATGCGTTTAAACGAGAAATATTAGCAGGACCGCAAAAAATAGATTTTGAAATCATTTCAGTTAAATTTAATGAAGAAATTTCGGATGAATTCTTTAAGTAATTTTTTCTTTTTGATTTACTAAATAGACACCAAACAAAATAATTACAGAAGCAAAATATTGTATTAGAGTTAATTCTTCACCGTCAAGTACTGCCCACAAAATAGCAACAACAGGCATTGTATATGTTACTGAAGAAGCAAAAAGAGGAGAAGCTATTTTAACAAAAACATTAAATAAAGTTTGTGCTATTGCGCTACTAAAAATTGCCAAAACTAATATATATAGAATAGAACTAATGACTTGATTATTTGAAAAATTCAAACTACTGAAATCTGAAAATATTAGAATCAACACAGCTGGAGGAAGTATACTTAAAAAAATTCCAGCTGTAACAGCGGTTGGTGGTATATCAGTTAGATGTGTTTTTATTAAGTTGACAGATGCTCCATAACCTATTGTTGTTATAACAATAAAAATTGCAAAGAAAATATTTGTTTCTGAATTTAAACTTCCCTCATAAAGCAACATAAAAGTGCCAATTAAGCCAATAGATAAACCTACAATCTGTTTTTTTGTAAAAAATAAATTAAAAAAGAAAATTCCAACAACCAATGTTGACATAGGGGTAAGTGTAGTTAGTATTGATGCTAAACCACTATCAAGTTCCGTTTGACCAAAACCTACGAGATAGACTGGAAAAAATGTCCCAACATATGCTGTTATGATTATCCATTTCCATTTTTCTTTTTTTATTGTAATTAAAGACTTATATGAAAAAACAAAGATGACAAGTGATGTAAAAATAATTCTTAAACTCCCAAGATGAATTGGTGACAACTGATCTAATCCTTTTTTGATTAATATAAATGAACTCCCCCAAATTATTGAAAGCACAATTAGTAATCCCCATTTTTTATTATAATTATTCATCAACCCATTTAAATGAAGACACCATTTTTTTTATATCATTTTTAATATAATTTATATTAGGATATAATGAATCGTAATTTGGTTTAGTCTCAAAAAATAAGCTTCCAGTTAAAAACTTATCGATCTTATTAGTTAAATAAAACTGAATATTTGAAGGTGAATTACCTATAAATGAATATAGCTTGGAATATATTCTTCTTTCAGGGTCAAAAAAATCACTTTCAATAACTTGATCACTATATTTTAAATTTTCATTAATTTTTAGATTAAAAACATTTATTACTTTGTCCATTGATTCTGAAAAAACAATTTGATTAATGAAAATTTTAGCATTAAAATTTTCATAACTTATTTCATAATTACAATTTTTAAAATCTTTAATTGTTGCCTCTAAATTTTTATAAAAAGTATACCCACAATCTAAACTAACGTTATCGTATTCAGGAGTTTTAAACTCAGGAGCAAAATATGCTTTTTGCTTTGGAAGATTAGTGCTAAAATCGCAAGAGCAAATTAATATTAATAGAAACATTGTTCTCATTATTTAATATTTATTACAATGAATATTTTTGCTTTTTAAATAAATAAAAAATCTTTAAACTAATTTAGGATATTGACAAATGAGCTTAAAATGGTAAATCGTCAGCTTGGTTTTCTTGCTCTGCAGGTTTAGATGAACTCAAAGTTGGTGAATCAACTTGATCATTATCAGAGTCATTTCTATTATTAAGAAAATTAAATTCATTAACGTGGACTTCTGTAGAATACCTTTGTTGACCATCTTCAGCTTGCCACTTTCTTGTTTTTAGCTTTCCTTCTAAATAAACTTTATCACCTTTTTTCAAATACTTATTACATATTTCAGCGGCTTTATTTCTAACAACTATATTATGCCATTCAGTATTATTTACTTTTTCACCAGTCTGCTTATTAACATAACTTTCATTTGTAGCTATTGGAAACCTCCCAATACATCCTCCATCTTCAAAATTGTGCATTTTAATATCATCTCCCAAATTTCCAATTAACATTACTTTATTTAACGATCCACTCATAATTTCAAATATAGTAAAGATAACTATTGAATTAGTGAAATTATATTAAATATTGGTTTTGGAAATGGATAAGATTTAAGACTGTTAATTTTAACAAAAGATTTGTCTTCGTAGTCGCAGTTAAATAACCAAAATTTTATTTTAAGATTTTGATGTGAAAGTTTATGATTTACTGTTGTCTCTTTAAATAATTTTTCTTTTGAAAAGTAACTTATTTGAGAAAATACTTCATCTGTTTGTTCATAATTAATAATTTGTTTAGTCTCAATCAATGGGAATTCGTAAAGGTTATTCCAAATATCTTTTTTGATTCTTTTTGATATTTTTATTTTATTGTTTTTTGATACACCAATTAAATAATTAAAAAATCTATTTTTAATTTTTGTTGGATTTTTTTTTATTGGAAGAGAGTTAACAATATTGTTTTTTAATGCTAAACAATCATTTGAAAAAATACATTTATCACACTGATAATTTTTTGGTGAACAAATTGTGGATCCATAATCCATCAGTGCTTGATTAAAATCTCCAGGATTAGAATTAATAATTAGTTCATTCCCAATTTTTTTTATATTTCTTTTTAAATCTAAACTATTAATCCGATTCTCTAATTTAAATAATCTACTAAATAGTCGCATTACGTTTCCATCAACTACAATTTTATATTCGTTATTACAAATAGAACTAATCGCAGATGCAGTATAATCACCAATTCCTGGTAACATTATAAGTGTTTCATAAGTTCCTGGAAAATTTCCTGAAAATTTATCTACAACAATTTTAGCTGTTTTGTGCATATTTAAAGCCCTAGTATAATAACCTAAGCCTTGCCATACATTCATTAAGTCATCAGATGATGTCTGAGCTAATGCTGTCACACAGGGAAACTTATCAATGAATCTTTTAAAATAAGGTAACCCCTGTTGAATTTTGGTTTGTTGAAGAATTATTTCTGAAACCCAAATAACGTATGGATCAGAGGATTTTCTCCATGGTAAATCTCTTTTATTTAAATAATACCAATTAAGTAATTTTTCTGTAAAATTTATTTGTACCAAGCTATCAAAGTTAAATTAAATAAAGAATGATATTAATTTTTTTTAGAATATAAATTTATATATTTGGCAACCTAATATTAAAACAAAACGTTAAAATGACCAAAGCAGAATTAGTGACTAAAATTTCAACAAATTTAGGTTTAGAAAAAAATGAAGTTTTAGCGACTGTTGAAAATTTCATGGAAGAAGTTAAAAACTCTCTCAGTGAAGGTGAAAATGTATATTTAAGAGGGTTTGGTAGCTTTATTATAAAAAGAAGAGCTGAAAAAACTGGTAGAAATATATCTAAAAATATAACCATTAAAATTCCTGCTCATTCAATTCCTGCTTTCAAACCTGCAAAGGTTTTTGTCTCTGACGTAAAAAACAATAATTAAATTTATGCCGAGCGGTAAAAAAAGAAAAAGACATAAGGTCGCTACACACAAGAGAAAGAAAAGAAGTAGGGCCAACAGACATAAAAAGAAATAGTTTCTTTTAAACAGTAAGTTCATTGAAAATGGACCTTAAACTATAAGGTTCTTCGACAAATAAAGTATAACTTAAAAAAATTAATTGTGAATAAAGAAATAATTATTCGTTCAATTAGTTCAGCGGTTGATTTTGCTCTCCTACACGATGGAAAACTTATTGAATTACACAAAGAAAAAGATAACAATAAGTTTAATGTTGGAGATATATTTATCGCCAGTATAAAAAAAACAATTACAGGACTTAACGCAGCATTCGTAAATGTTGGATATGAAAAAGATGCTTTTCTGCATTACCATGACTTAGGTCCGAGAGTCAAAACTCTTTTAAAATTTACAAAGCTTGTCAAGGAAGGAAAAATAAAAACTTCCTCACTTGAAAAATTCAATTTTGAAAAAGAAATTGACAAGCAAGGTTCAATTGATGATGTATTGTCAGCCAATCAGACATTGATCGTCCAAATAATTAAAGAACCAATATCGACTAAAGGTCCCAGAATAAGCTCTGAATTATCATTTGCAGGAAGATTTCTGGTTCTAGTTCCTTTCTCAAACAGAATTTCTATATCTCAAAAGATTAGAAGTAAAGAAGAAAGAAAGAGACTTAAGACCTTAATTGAAGAATGTAAGCCTAAAGGTTTTGGAGTAATTGTCAGAACTGTAGCACAGGGTAGAAAAATAGCTGAATTAAAAAAAGATTTACAAAATTTAAGTAAACAATGGGTAAGTCTTTGTAAAAAAATCAAAGGAGCAAAAACACCATCGAGAATTTTAAGCGAATTAAATAGATCCTCTTCAATTTTAAGAGATCTTTTTGATGATAAATTCACTGGTATTTACTCAAATAACAAAAATCTATGTTATGAAGTTAAAGATTATATTGAACAAATTGCTCCGAAGAAGAAATCTATTGTAAAGTATTACAAATCAGATACTCCAATTTTTGAACACTTCAATATTGAACGTCAAATAAAAACTGCCTTTGGCAGGACTGTCTCAATGAGCAAAGGAGCGTATTTGATAATTGAACATACTGAAGCTTTACACGTAGTTGATGTTAACAGCGGAAACAGATCTAATAAAAGTAATAATCAAGAAGAAACAGCTCTTGAGGTAAATTTGATTGCTGCTACTGAAATTGCAAGACAGTTGAGATTAAGAGATATGGGTGGAATTATAGTTATTGATTTCATTGATATGACACATCCAGATAATAGAAAAAAACTCTTCGATCATTTTAAAGCTGTAATGGAATCTGATAAAGCTAAACATAAAATTCTTCCTCCTAGTAAAATAGGTTTGATTCAAATGACTAGACAAAGGGTGCGTCCTGAAATGAATATTAGGACAAAAGAAGACAATCCAAATGGAATTGGTAAAATTGAAGCACCTATAGTTATAATTGATAAAATTGAGAACTCTTTAGAAAAAATCTTAAAGAATTCAAATGTCACTAAAAGTAAATTAAGGCTACATGTTCATCCTTTTATAGCCGCTTATTTGACAAAAGGATTTTTTTCAATACGTATGAGATGGTTATTTAATCATAGTAAAATGATAAAAATAATCCCTCGTGATTCATACACATATCTACACTATAGATTTTTTAATACTAAAGGAAAGATTAATAATTACTAAAAAGAAGCGGCTTTATGCCGCTTTTTTTTTTAACTTATTTGTAATGAAAACAAAGTTATCCTATAAGGAACTTAAATTGAAGATGCAGTATTATTGTTCATATCAAGAAAGATGTCATAATGAAGTTTTGAAAAAAATTAAATCTTATTATCCTTCTGATGATGAAAAAAACGATTTAATTTATGAGTTAATACGTGATGATTTTTTAAATGAAACTAGATTTGCTAAGTCGTTCGCTAGAGGTAAATTTAAATTTAAAAATTGGGGAAGGAATCGAATAACTCTTGAGCTTAAAAGAAGAAAATTATCAAACAAAAATATTGAAATTGGTTTAGACGAAATTGATGAAGAAGATTATAAAAAAAAGTTCAATGAACTATATGATTTAATTAATAGCAAATATCAAAATTCAGATAAATCAAAAAGAAAAAAAAGGATATTTGATTATTTAAAGTACAGAGGATGGGAAAATGAAAAAATTTTTAAAAGATTAAATGAATTATAAAACATAATTAGTTTAATTAATCTAAATAGAACATTAAGCCAAATAAAAAATTCCTTCCCGGCATTGGAACCAAGTTAGTTTCATAGTAACTTTCGTTAAATAAATTGTTGACATTTATAAAAAAATAATTCCCATCAGAAATTTCATAACTGATATTTGTATCAAAGACTCTATGAGACGTATTATTAGATCGTTGCCCAAATTTATAAATAAAACTCTGGGACACTTTTTTTGAATATTTTAAAATCAATCTGGTATTTAATTGATGTCTTAAAGAATTAAGTGAATAACGAGAAAAATTTATTTCTTCAACAAATGATTTATCAAACAAGTAATTATAGGCAATATTTATGCTATTTTTTTTTAAAAATACTAATGTAAGATCAAAATCGAATCCATTCGTATTGAGATTGCGAATATTAGTAGCTTGCCATTTTTCATCATCATTTTCCTTAACATAATCAATAATATTACTGGATTTTCTATAAAAGTATGAGCTAGAAATTTCTATTTTATCTGATATAAATTTAACTCCAATTTCATTGCTAATGGCGTGTTCAGGATCTAATGCAGGATTGCCAATTGTATTTCTGTCAGTATAATATAAATCCGTATACGTTGGAATTCTATATGTTTTACCATAGTTAGCATATAAATTTAAATTTTCATTTAAATCAAAACCTATATCAAACCCTGGAAAAAAATGAAAAGATAAATCAGAAAAATGTGAAATGGAAAAACCTGGTGAAAATTTAAATTTCTTATTATTGGATCTAAAGGTGTAATCAGAATAAAAAGTTGAAGTAAATCTCTCATGTTTACCAAGATTATTACTTGAAATAAATGATTTTGAAAAATTTAATCCGAAATTAAGATTACTCGATTCAAAAAAATTAATAAAATCGAAATCAAAATAAATTTTATTAGAAATATGTAAGTTTCTATAAATTGATGGATTATTTCTAACGTATATATATTCATCTTGACTTCTTCGCCAATATATTTTTGGTTTGAATAATAAATTATCTCTCTGTAGTATGCTTGTAATTCCAAAAAAACTTGATTGAGTTTCTTCATATTGATCAACCGCAGAGGGACTTGCATAGAAACCATTTGCACCAAATTTTTTTTCAGTAAATCCACTTAATATATTTATTGGATTTTTAGATGTCTTAATTTCTGACTTAAAAAATAAAAATTCGTTGGAGAAATCAGTATTGTACCTATATCCATTAGATTTATTTCTAGAATATGTAAATAATGAACTATAATTGTCTTTTATAGTTAGTTTTGAGTTTATTGAAAAATTAAATTTTTCATATGAGCCATATGAGACATCTCCTAAGAAAACTTCAAACTGATTATCATCATCTTCTATTATTTTTTTTGTAACAATGTTGATCGCACCATTAAATGCATTTTGACCAAATATTCTTGCAGCTGGACCTTTAATTATTTCAATTCTTTCCACCAAATGAATTGGTAGTAACAAATTAAGGGTATGGTGACCAGTTTGAATATCATCCATCTTCATACCATCAATTAAAAGTAAAGTTTGATCAAATCCTCCACCTCTGATATAGAGATCTGCCTGAGTGCCAGCAGATCCTCTCCTCCTAATATCGACGCCTGAAACTTGTTGCAGTATGTCGATAATATTTCTTGCTCCACTTTCAATAATGGCTTCAGAACTAATTATTTCAATAGATCTATATTTTTGAGAAAAAGGTAAACTAATTTTTGATTCAGATACTGTGACTTCATCAAGACTTACTAATTGTGGAAACAGTGATAATGAAAAAAATAAAAATGATATTCTTATAAAAAGGTTCAAAAGAGATTATAATTAATCCACTAATATAATTAGTTTATTGTTTTTCATTTCAGCTACACCTGATTCAATACTCAATGTAGCTTTATTTAAACCATCTAAAGTTAAATTTTTAGACATATCATTTTCAAACTGACCAGATAATTGAATAATTCCTTTTTTTAAAGTTGATACTATAGGTGCATGATTGTCAAGTATTTGAAAAAAACCTTCGGATCCAGGTAAGTAAGCACTATGTATATCTCCAGTAAAAATAGTTTTTTCAGGACTAACAATTTCTATAAACATAAGTGTCTATTTAGCTTCAGCAATCATTTTTTCACCAGCTTCAATGGCCTCTTCAATAGTACCTTTTAAATTGAAAGCAGCTTCTGGAAGATGATCTAATTCTCCGTCCATTATCATATTAAAGCCTTTAATAGTATCTTTTATATCAACTAAAACACCCGGAATCCCAGTAAATTGTTCTGCAACATGAAATGGTTGTGATAAAAACCTTTGTACACGTCTTGCTCGTGAAACAGCTAATTTATCTTCCTCTGATAGCTCTTCTAAACCTAGAATTGCAATTATATCTTGTAGTTCTTTATATTTTTGAAGCATTTCCTTTACCCTCTGAGCACAATTATAATGATCATCACCCAATATTTCAGGTGTAAGAATTCTTGATGTTGAATCTAATGGATCAACTGCTGGATAAATTCCTAATTCTGCAATTTTTCTTGACAATACAGTGGTAGCATCAAGGTGAGCAAATGTAGTTGCTGGTGCAGGATCAGTTAAATCATCCGCAGGAACATAAACTGCTTGAACTGATGTAATAGATCCTTTTTTTGTTGATGTAATTCTTTCTTGCATAGCACCCATTTCTGTAGCTAGTGTTGGCTGATATCCAACAGCTGATGGCATTCTACCTAACAAAGCAGAAACTTCGGATCCAGCTTGAGTAAATCTAAAGATATTATCCACGAAAAATAGAACATCTTTACCTTGTCCATCACCACTACCATCTCGAAAATATTCAGCAACCGTAAGACCTGATAATGCAACACGAGCTCTAGCTCCAGGGGGTTCATTCATTTGACCAAAGACAAATGTTGCTTTTGACTCTTCCATTGCCTTACTATCTACCTTGCTCAGATCCCATCCACCATTTTCCATAGATTTCATAAAATCATCACCATATTTGATAATCCCCGATTCGAGCATTTCTCTAAGTAAATCATTACCTTCTCTTGTTCTCTCACCTACTCCAGCAAAAACTGAGAGTCCGCCATGACCTTTAGCAATGTTATTAATCAGTTCTTGTATTAGAACAGTTTTGCCAACACCTGCTCCTCCAAAGAGACCAATTTTACCACCTTTTGCATATGGTTCTATCAAATCAATAACTTTTATACCAGTAAATAAAACCTCTGTTGATGTAGAAAGTTGATCAAAATCTGGTGCCTCTCTATGAATAGACAAACCATTATCACCATTTTTTGGAAGATTTTTCATTCCATCAATTGCATCACCAATTACATTGAATAACCGACCATAAATATCTTTTCCAACAGGCATTTGAATAGGACTTCCAGTTGAAATAACATCAGAACCTCTACTTAATCCATCCGTCGAGTCCATGGATATGGTTCTAACCATATCTTCTCCAACATGAGACTGTACTTCTAAAACTAAAACTGAACCATCTTTTTTATTAACTTCTAATGAATCGTAAATCTTAGGTAATTCCATAGTTGAAGAATCAAATGTGACATCAACCACTGGACCAATTATTTGCGATACTTTACCTGCTTTTTTTGACATTATAAATTATTTTATAATTAATGTGGATATATGATGTGCAAATATAAATAGAATATTGAATTATTATTCTGAAAATCAATAAAAAAAAGGCGCCCAAAAGGCGCCTTTATTAACAATAATATGTTTATATGTTTATGGATTTAAAGAGTACTGAACATAATAAGTACTACCAATAGTTCCACCACCCGCATAAGGTATATAATCATTGGCTCCGACATTAACAGCTCCAACTTTTATTTTTCCTTTAAGCTCAGGAGCATCAAAATTAAGAGAGACATCAAATGTTAAGTTCTCTGGAATTTCTTCAGTTAAAAATGTACCCTCCCATGTAAAATCGTTATGATACCTAGCTGAAACATTAAAACCCAGTCTTTCTGTAAGATTGACAGAACCAAATGATAATTTAGCTCTAATAGGTGGAGTATTAAAGTAAGAAATAAAATCAGGATCTTGATTATCGCTTTTTAACTCGTTATAACTAATACTAGATCCTATATCAAACTTTCCAATTTTAGCATCAACTCCAGCTGAAATTCCTTTAGTTGTAACCTCATCGTTGGTATTGGTATTCCAGCTAAAGGCTCTAAAATCTCTAGCAGCTACTGCTGCTACTCCGCTTAAGTTAGCAACACTTCCATATAATGGGGTGATAACTTGTACTTCAGTTATAAAATCAGTGTACTTACTCCAATATGCTGAAATATCTACAGAAACTTTTTTACCATTGTATCTATAACCAAATTCTTTAGTTTTTACAAATTCTGGTTGAACATTATTTAATTCTGCTTTTTCAAAAACACCACCAGTAGCAGCAAGAGTATATGAGTTATTCTGAACCATATTTCCTGTAACATTATAACTATCCAATGATGATGAACCTACTAGATTCATATTAAATCTGTCAATTGAATCTGGGGATGTACCAATAATAACAACTTGTAATACATCCAAGCCAATATATAAATCCTGAGATGATGGATTTCTAAATCCAGTTTGATAAGAAGCTCTAAAGTTATGTCTAGGACTTAAGTAAACTAAAGCACCAACTCTTGGTGTAAAATGTCCTTCAAGAAATTGACTCTTGTCGTATCTAACTGAACCTGTAAGTTTTACAGCTCCTTCAAATAGTTCTTTCTGCGCTTGAGTATAAAAAGCTATTTCGTTAAACTTAATTGGAGAATCATAATCTGTAAATAAAGATCCTTCTGATCTAAGTACATATTCTCTAACAGATCCACCAATTGATAAATCAAAGGTAGGTACTAAATCACCTAAGTTATAATTAAACTCTACACTGTTTGCTTTTGACTGATCTGCTATCTGAGCACCACCTTGACCAATTGGAGTTGTTGTTGCATTGTAAAGAGCATTATTAAATGCTTCAGAACCTGGTTGAAGCATATTTTGGTTGGCAAATATTCTCGCATTTTTGTGGGCTGGTAAATCAGTTTTACCATAAGTACTAAGTAATGTGTCGAAATCTGTAACACCTTGTAGAATTCCACCTAAAATTGTATTTAAAGCAGTTTGTGGATTTGGATTTACTAGAGCAGCAGCTGAACCAAAATAAGCAGTACCATATTGAGTGAACCAACCTAAAATTCCACCTGGCTGAGCATTTGCAATTCTAACTCCGAGGAATTCCATATCATGCGTATTTCCAGCATCTTCAATAGTAGTGTAAGCCCTAGCTGTAAACTTTGGTGTCCTATATTCTATTTTATGTTGTTGAAGTTTAAAATTTTTAAGGTTATTTCTATTAGTTGCATGATAAATCGTATTACCTGAACCAATTTTTGAATTCCAAATTAATTCTTTATTTCCATCAATTCTGTAGTGTGCTGCTAAATCGATTTTAAAACTGGATGTTCCACCGTCATGAAGATCAACTTCTTTATAACCCGTATTTCTAATTGTTTGACTACCAAAATAATCAGGAGCAAAATTTTGAAAAATAGCAGTAGCCTGTGCAGCTTGAGCAGCATTAAGTAAACCCTGCTGTTGGAAAACAGGCAATACTCCGCTAATAAAATTAGCAGTCATATCTAGAGTTTGAGCAACTTCACCATATACATTAACACCATTATATCCTGGAAGAAAAGATTGATCTTCAACAGATAGAGGTGATTCTCCACCTCCAATGAGGTTCCTATCTCTGTAGTCAGTAGCTCCCCAATCAGTACCTTCAACAATACTTACTACGGCTTTTAAAGCAAATTTATCATCCCAGTTTTTAGCTATTCTAACAGCAGCATCGTAATATGATTGATCTCCCATATTATCCGATGATGTAACTCCACTTTTTACATAAGCGCTAAATCCAGGGAAGTCGAAAGGACTTTTACTGTTCATTAACATAATACCTTTGACAGCATTAGCACCATATAATGCAGATGCAGTACCTGGAAGAAGTTCAACACTCTGAATATCTATTTCATTTATACCAACCAAGTTACCAGCGGCAAAGTTAAGTCCTGGAGCAGCATTGTCCATTCCATCTACTAATTGTACAAAACCAGTATTATCAATAGTTGAGAAACCTCTAGTATTAACAATTGGTAAAAGCATTGCACCTTGATTAATCTGAACACCTTTAAGGTTTTCTAGACTTTGATAAAAGCTAGATCCAGTTGATTGGGCAATGTCTTTGTAATCAAAACGTTCAACAGTTACAGGTGATTCAAAAAGTCTTTCCGGGGTTCTTGATGCGGAAAGTACTACTTCATCTAAAAGATTAGTGGATTCTGATAAAGTAATATTGACTGAAAGGTTATCTCCATCAATGGAAATACTAGCAGTTTCAAAACCAATACTAGAAACATTTAAATCAAATGGAGGACTTGCATTGACAACAATTGTAAAATTACCATCAAAATTGGATACTGCACCTGTAGTTGTATCAAATACAATATTTGCACCTGGAATTGGTGTATTATCGTCAGTCACAATAGTACCAGTTACAGTTGTTTGTGCGTAGATAAAAGTAGTTAAAAGTACAGCAATTAAAGACAAAATTCTTTTCATGATATAAAATTTAGTTTTTTTTAAGTTGTTTTATAAGATGTAAATATAATAGAAATTTAGAGAACTAGTATTTTTACACCCATATAAAAGAGAATTTGATAAAAAAAAGGGAGCAATTTTAAAGAATATAAAAAATTAAACCAACCTTAAATTGTTCTAAATCAGGACTTAAATTTTTCTGTTTGTGATTGAAAAATGGTCTAATTGCCTTGTATAAACCTATATTCCAAGTGTTAAAACCTATATTTAGTGTTATGCCAAGCTGATCAGAATTAATTGGAGTATTAGTTAAAGTGTAGTTAGAATTTTCACTTTCAAACTTATATTTTGATTTTATTGCTTTTGAATACTTAATACCTGCATATAATCTCCAAAACTTATAACTATCTATTGATGAATTTCTAAATCTTATTTCAATTGGAAATTGGATTTCGTTAAAATTAAACTTATTGAGTTCATATTCTGTTTGATTTTCAAGATATTGACCAGAAAAAGAGTTGTCATCAGTATCATAATTAATTTTCAGATTGTTATTGTAAGTATTAAAACCAAATCCTAAACCAACCCCAATAGCAAATTTACCTGATTTATTGAGTGGAATATCTCTAATAAATCCAAAATTTAAACTAGTTGATAGTTTATTTTCTTTCAACTCATCAATATCATTTTTTATTGAATTATAATATAGACTTATATATATTTGATCTTCTCTGTAAAAATCTATATTAGTTTTTTGGGAAACAATCTTATTGAAATTTAAAAACACTAATAAAAAAAGAATTAACCTGCAAGAAAACATAAAAAAGCACTAGATAGCTAATATAATAAAGAGTTAGGAGTATTACTGGTTTTGTGAATAATCTCCTATTCTGGTTGTATAATTGATCTTAAGAGCATTAACTTTTCTTAATTCTTGCTTAATATCAGAAATGAGACCCATCTTTGTTTCACCATCAACCTTGAGGGCGGTTGTTAAAACGTTTTGTAGCTCTTCTCTTTTAGCAGCTCTTTCAGAAAGAATATAAGCACCGACATCAGAAACTGTTGCAAATTTATCATTCAATTGAATTCTTGGCTGGCTTCCATATTTGTCTTGATATCTTGTGCTAGGTTTACCTGCATAAATATAAATGACTCTATCTTTTTTATCGAGCTTTTGAATTTGATCAGCTGCAGGAAGAGTATTTTGAATCATTAAAGTATTGTCCCTTAATACGGTTGCAACCATAAAAAAGAAAAGTAACATAAACACAATATCAGGAAG
>TARA_B100001093_G_scaffold180382_1_pt1 | contig 14941 bp, 2 predicted proteins | sample TARA_B100001093 | Tara Oceans TARA_B100001093 (sample SAMEA2623116) | marine metagenome | biome: marine biome (ENVO:00000447); feature: surface water layer (ENVO:00002042); material: "saline water (ENVO:00002010), including plankton (ENVO:xxxxxxxx)" | depth 5 m
AAAACTACGAAAAAATGTATCGCCTTCAGTCAGAAAAAGATTATGCTGAATTTGAAACTCAATATGTTCAAGAAAGCGAACGAGTTAAAAATGATCCTTCTAAGCTTAAAGGATGGATGGAGAGCCAAACTTATAAACCAAATCGAATTACTGCTAGGCGATACAATAGTCTAAAAGCAGATATTAATGGCAAGGCTTATGAAGATGAGCAAGAAGATCAGTGGCTCTCTCATCTTCGTAAAACATCTGAAATGACTTCTCAGCAAGCTTTAGAATATTATAATGATACTCTTGATAGATATGATCCTAGCGATTATGTTTACAAAGAAATAGAAAAAACAATTATTGGGCTTCAAGGAAAAGTAGCTGCTGATGCTCGAAAAACAAATATTGGTTTAGCAGAAGAAGATTTTTATTTAGATAACTATCGAATTATAGAATACTTGCATACAATTGGGTATGATGATTTAAGTGGTCCTGCAATGGAAAAGATTTTAACTGCTTCATCTCTTGGTTTAGTTACTATTAATAGTGGTGTAATCGTAGATCTTTCTGATAATAAGACGTACACTCCTAATGATCTTCTTCAAGAAGAGAATTTTTTAGATAGTCTAACTGCTAGAATTGGTGACAAGGCATCTGAGTTAGGAGCTGATTATGTAGGTGCTGCAATGAAAGCATCTAGATTACCCGCAAGTATTACTAGAAGTAGCACAGGGCCAGATAGTCCTATAGATCCATCTATAATTTATGCTGATGCTCGCGATGCTGTGGTAAAAAATAAGGCGGCAGATTTAAGAAGGCAAATAGGAAATTTACCTGCCACATCTGATGGGTCGCCAACTAATGACTTGGATAAGCTTGTAAATTATGTTTTAAGGGCAAATGAGGCTGATCCAACAGTTTTTAATCCCCAGGAACAACTTCGTCAAATTACTCTCCTTTTGGATACTATAACTGATGAAGCTTCTTTGACTGATGGTGAAGGTAATAGACCTTTACTTGATCGTTTAGGATATGATAAAGATTTTGATGTTTATTTAAAACAAATTGAAGGTACTCGTTTAGTGCTTGAGAAAAAACGAGAAGATCTTATTTTTAAAATGATAGATTCCTCAATGCTTCGTTATAAACAGGGTGTTGATATTGCCCTTAATGAACAACAGCTTAGGCAGATTTCTAGAGAAACAGCAATTGAACTTGGCTCGGCTCTTTCTCAAACAGGAAGAAAAGCAATATTTCATGTAATCGATGGAAAAGATGATTACAGATCTTTAACTTTAGAAGAAGTTAGAAATCTTCCTTCTAGCTCTATATTAGCTGGTGTAGAAATTGTAGACCCTACACTTTCTTCAGATGTTCCATTTTTAACTATTAATCGAGATTCTAGTTCTGGTTTTATATTTACTGGATCAGGATCAGATAAAATATCTATCGGTCTTAGAGATCAACTAGATAAAATTAAAAGAAGTACTGAAGAGATTTTCTTTTCGGAATCACTTCTAAATGGAACAAATCTTGCTACTCTAACTCAAAACCAGCAAAGAATAGGTTTTAATAAAATCGTTAAAGTAGATCCTTTTGCTGCTATAGGAGTTTTAGCTTCAACTAAAAGTCCTTATAGACTTCTTGATACCTCTAATGAAGAAGTATCAGAAATTCTTAAACAAGCAGTATCTCCTGAAAGTATTTCACAAATGAGTCAGAAGCAAAGGCAGCTTTTAAATGTTGTTGCTGCCAGTAATACTGAATTTGTTTCGATTATGGGCCAAGATAATCCAGAGATTGAGGCTTTATATCGCTACTCTGGATTAGCTCCAGAGGGTACTACTGACTGGTCTACCTGGGCTTTAGAAACGGCTAGGGCAATGTCAGACCCTAGAATTACCGAATATGCCTCAGCTGCTGAAACTTTAACTGGCCAGTTAATTCTAGAAGACGGAGAAGATACGGCCGATATTGTAGATATGGCTGACTTATCACAATCTACAGATCCTTTATCAGATAAACAAAATAAAGAAAGAAATCTACTAAGAGGACTTGATCGTAATTATTCTAACCATTATGTCGATCAGGAAAGTATTTTTATTGACTTAGTTTCAGATAATGATACTGTTCGTTTATCAGCTCAGGAGTTTGTAAGAGAGTATCTTAGAAAAGCTCCCAGTCTTTCTAACTTACTTAGAGAAGGATCAATTGATAGCATTATAGATGTTGGAAGTTTAATTAGCGATGGAAATATTCCTGTTAGTCATACTCCAAGAAATGCAAACGATCTTTATGGGCCTGAACAAAATTCTACGGCTGAAACTCAGGGTGGATTAGTCTTTTTAGATTGGTTTACTAAAAACAGAGGCGATAGAATTCAAGGCTTATTTAAAGCTGTGGGCATACAAGACGGAATTAATACTGTAGATCGATTAAAAGAAAATCCTGAAGCTATGGAAAAACTTACTACTCTTTTTGCAAGCATTAAATATATTCCTGTTCCAAGATCTAGTGTTGTTAGTGGTAGAGATAAATTTGGATTATATGAAGAATATGAATATCGTTTAGATATGAGTAATATTAATTTGGAAGACGAGACTTTCCAAAAAGAAATTCGAGAGTTAAATGATCGAAGGCTTACTATTACTCGTAGGTTTTATCGAACTAGATCTTCTGATTTTGAAAAACGCCGTTCTGGTACTCAGCTTTTACCTAATGATAACCCTCCTCCTCGTTCTCCTCCTGATTTTATTTTTGATCCTGACTTTGGTCCACCAAACTAAACTTTACTTACTTTAGTATGGCTTCTGAAAAGAACCCCAGCTGAAAGGAACTATATGTCTATTTATGCCAATCGAATGACTCAAGATAGAGTTAATATTTTAGGCGACTACATTACTGATCCAATTACTCCTCCTCGTTTTGAGCTAGGAGAAAAAAGAATTATGCCCGATGGTAAGGGTGGGTTTATGTATGGTGATGATGTAGACTTCTTGAGCCTTAAAACCCAATATCCAGATCAGTTTAATACGGGTGCTTTATCTGAACTGTATCATGCTATTACTCCAGATATGGATTCTAGTAGTGCAGGAATTAGTGGCGCAAACATTTCTATGGATAATAATAACAGCGCTCGTTTAGCTCGTAGAAATGTTACGCAGAAATTTTTTACTTCTTACTTCGGAGAATCTCTTGCTTCTTCTTTAGCAAACAATGCTTTTTCAAAAGACAATGCAATTAGGGAAGTCATAGACTTAGGCGGATCTATTGGAATTCGTCCTAGCGTTAGCTTATATCAAGATGGTCGAGCTGGCGAAGATCGAAGTACTATTGCTATTGCAGGAAACAATGAGCGAAATTGGGCTGGACTTTTAAATGCTAAAGCTTATGAGCTGTATAAACAAAAGTTTTTAGCAAGAGGCGGTGATGAAAGTATGGTTGATTCTTCCTATAGAAGAAGTAGAAATAGAGGATCTAATTCCTACCAAGAAAGTTATATTGAAGCAGCTTATCAGCTTGATAGACTTTCAGAGCCAGAGTTTAATGCAGCAACTGCTGGAACTGAAGAAGAGCGTAAAGAATTAGTAAGTCGTTTATATCAATCTGGAATAAATGATGTATTACTAGCAGATGATGATTTAGATCGATTTGATAGCACTCTTTGGCAAATGCTTGATTATCAGGCTAGAGATGAACGAGGACTAAGTGGACTATCTGCAAAGCAGTTTGTTTATGAACAAGCACAACGTCAAACGATTAGAAAACTTCATTTTCTTTTAAATGGAGATAATGAAAAAGCAGGAGATCCCGCACTTTTAGCAATCCAAATTCAAAATCTTTCTGAGACTGTTGGACCAGATTTTCTTGAAGAAGCGTTATCTAGGGTTGTTGTTACTGATGACTCCTGGAAAGAAACAATTTACGATACCTTAGAAGATACAGAAAAAGAACTGCTTATGAAAGCTGGCATTACTCATGAAATGCTAGCAGATAATACAACAAATCCTTTTAGTTATATGATGACTGCAAATATGTCGGCTCAAAAGCAAGCTGCTATGGATCTGCGTGAAATGATGTTTGAAAAAGATTATCATGATGGATGGTTTAATTGGACTCGTCGTTTAAGCGATACGATTAAAGCAGACATTGCTAATGATCCTTATGCCATGTATTTTCTTACAGGTGCGGTTCCAGTAGGTGTTTTTGCTGGTACTGCACTTTCCGCAGGTACTGCCGCAGGAGCTACTAATGTAGGAAAAATTATGGCATACACGGCCATCGATGGTTTTGTTGCAGGAGCGGCTGAAGGATATGCAGCTTCTATTGGTGGACAAACTTCATTGATTATGGAAGGTGCTAGAACCGAGCTAGACTTTACAGGTGTTTATACTAACATGGCTCTTTATGGAGGTATGGGTGCTATTGGCGGTGCTGGTATTGCTGGTGGGATTAATCGAATTGGTCCTGCCTTTCGTGGTACTAGTCGTGTTGCTACTCGCATGACAGACTACGTTGCTGATACCGGAGCATTAGGTGAAGCAGCTAAAGTTCGTGGCCTCAATCGTTTAGCAGAACGAGAAGCAACAGTTCCTGAAATTGAGGGCGCTCAGATTTTCTCTAATATTGAAAATCAAGGACTTGCTATTCGACTAAATAGAGGAGAAGTAGAAGCTAAGGATGTTTTAGCTGAAACGATTCCTTTATTAGTTATTCGAAAAGAAGGCGAAGATCTTAGCGAAACTATTGAAGATTTATTTTCTTCTGAGACTTTAGCGAAGTATGGTCTTTCTTCTGCTGATGCAGTTGACTTAGTTTTTGGAATTCAAAAAAAGCTTGGTGCTGGTGCGCAAATTGGAACGGAAGAGTTTGATACTATTATCCAAGCTGTTTTCCGAGAAGCTAAGGATTTAGCTTCTGATGGAGCTGAAACTGCTCAGCAAAGATTAGATATGCTAGATCGAACTCTTAAGTCTAAGGGAATTGATACGGCTAAAAGATTTGTAGGAGGATCTGGGCGACAAGCTTTATCTGACAAAGAAGCTGTAACTCTTAAAGCTCTTTTAAATAAACTTAAAGACTCTGGAATTCCTGGTCAACCTGCTGCAACTAGAGCTGAAATAAATCAACTACTTAAACTTATTCCTCGAATCAACGATGAAAAAAGTTTAAGGGGTGCTCAAAAAATTCTAAACAACTCTAAGCGACTAAGCGAAGCAGATACACTTGCTTTTAATAAGCGACTTGATGATATTGTTTCTCGAGGAACTGAAGCTCGAAAAGATTCTTTTCTTCAGGACTTGCTTAAAGTTGAAAATGCTTTTTCTCTTTTACGAAACGAAAGAGCAATTCGAGTTGCTTTAGATCTTGGTGTTTCTGCCAAACAGATTATGAAGTATACTCGAGAGTATAAGGGGCTTGTAGGTAATGCAGAAGAAATTGCAAAACTAAATGCAAGGTATCCTGATATTAAGAAGGCTATTAAACAAATTGCTGAGGGTAAAGGTCTTGAAGCATATGATGCGGTAAAGTCCTCCTTTAATGTCAGTAAGTTTTTAAACGAAGCAGGTGTTGTTCAAAATGTCCGTAACTTTACTAAGTTTCGTTCTAATCTTAGGCGAAAGTTTAATAAAATTTCTGGCGCAAAATTAGACGAGTCTTCTTTTACTAAAAAGATTAGCCAGGAAATTACTCGACGAAAAGGAATTTATCGTGATCTGGCTAAGAAGCTTGGAATCAATATCGATGTTGATGAAGCATTTGAAAGATTATCAGCTCAGGTTTTAAATGATATTCCATTTAAGGCTCGTAATAGTGCTCTTAAGGCTAATGCGCTGAGGGATGCTGTTGATAAAATTATTCTTAGTCAGTCGCCTGATGCTTTAAAGGTTGGAGAAAGATCTACGGATCGTTGGTGGCTTGGTACGATCTTTAAAGGAACTTCTATTGGTGATTTTATTGAAAGAAACATAAGCGCCGCTGTTAACTGGCCTATTAAACAGGCTAGATTATTCCGATCTCGAAACCGTATTGTTCGTGGGTTTTCAAACTTTATTACCGGACAGCATATTAATAACCGCGTGTACAGTAACTCTACTGACTTTATGTCAATCGAAGCAATTGTTGAGGGAGCTTCCCGAGAAGCCTTGCCTTATGTAAACTATATCAATGGATTAAAAGTTCGTTTAGGCGGCCCCTCATTTAAAGAATTTGATTTCCTTTTTCTTAAGCTTCGTCAGCTTGGTAAGCTTATCGGGGATATTGATGAAGACGTATTGCCGGAAGAAATGATTCGTGTTTTTGGTGGTGATGTTAATGCTCTAAAGACTGAGCTTAAAAATGTACAAAAGCTTTATACCAATTTCATGCAGAAAGCTTTGGATGAAATGGCCGAAGCTGGTGCTCCTATTGCAAATACGAATGCGGCTCGTTATATTCCAAACATGATTCGAGGTGGATTAAGTGCAGATCGAGCCAAACAATTTGTTGATGGCTTTGTTCAAATCCGAACGAATCAACTTTTATCTGGTAATAATACTCTAGATAAAGACGTTCTTAATTCACTTGGGTTTATTAAAATCGTAAAGAATGATGTTGTTGAAGCAGGGGGTAAACCTGTTTTAAATAAACCCTTTATTGTTCCTGAGGATTCTCCCTTTTGGATTGGAAACTTAGAGGATAGTATTAAGTATGCTGAAAGCGTAATTAAGGAAGGTTACGAGGGTCTTAAAAGATTAGATACCGGAGAAGCTGGTACTGGATCTGCGGTTGCTAGATCGCTTGGTGTTATTGAACGGATTCGTCGAGATCCTGGAAATATTACTAAACTCCAAGATAATTATTTTGAAATGCGAGGAAATCATTTTGGTTTACCTTTAGGAAGAAATCCAGTAGATGCTGCTACTGCAACTGGAGTAGCACATGCTGTTGCTGATACCGATTCTTTTATGAACCAAATGCGTCGAGCATATAACCAGTTAAATGGCATGTCTGCTGAAGAACGAGCTTTGTATGATCTTGAAAATCCTGAATTTACTATTAAGGATATGTTAATAGATTTAGATAATGCAATGGCTGTTCGAGGATATGCTATTGTTAGTGAAGTTAGAGAGCAAATGATTTCGGGAGAAGTAAAACTTCGGCGCAAGCCTATGTCTCAGAATCAAAAGCTAAAGTATGTTTCTAGTCGAGAGTCTTATGCTGGATTATCAAAGGGACATGAATCCCTGTTGAATAAACTAGACAATTTGATTGCAGAAGGTTTTCTTGATGAAGATGCCGCTAGAGTTGTAATGCTGGCTTTTGTTGATGTTGATCCTCATAAAATGATGGGGATGACTTTTACTTATCTTGATTCTGTTGTAGACGGAGGAACTTTAGGAATTGCTAGGAGCACAAAAGATTTCAATGGTCGTCCTGTTGAAGGAGGAACAATTGGATTAAGTCTTTTGCGTGAGCTTGAAAAAACTGAATATGGCGATGCTCTTAATGTTGCATCAATTCTTGTGCATGAAACTGCTCACCTAAGCTTTTTATCTGCTCCAGCAAAAATGCAGGCAACTATTCAGGCTTTGTTTGTTCAAACTAAAAATGGCGAAAACGAAATTCGTCGGTTGTTTGAACGGGCTGGTATTGGAAATGTAGAATATGCCTTATCAAATGTTCATGAGTTTGCGGCTGCTTTAGCTGAAATTTCTCTTGTACGTAATCAGCTTGCTATGAAAAATGGACCTCTTAAAGAATTTCTTCATAAGTTTAGTCAGTTCTTTAAAAAACTAATTGGAGATATTTCAATTCTTAAAAAAGAATCTGATAGTATTGGCTATGAGATTTTAGGAGAAGAAAAGTTTAAGGCAATTAAAGCAGGAGTTAAAAGCTGGTATGATCTTTCTGCCGATGACGCTCCTGCTGATCGTCTTCAACGAACCTTTGGAATTACTGAAGCAGAAAAGATTGATGAATATGGAGATGCTGCTTATCTTGTGGATAAGAAATCATTGATTACTAAAAAAGAACAGCTTAATCTTGCTCTTGAACTAGCAAGACGGGGTGGTCTTAATGAGTCAGAATATGATTCTTTTGTTAAGTTACAAAACCTTTCTCCAGATGATATGGATGAAAGTCAAATTAGTAAGCTAATGGAGTTAAGCGAAAAGAGAAATAAAGTTCAAGTGGCAGGAAAAGAAGTGGATCTTCAAGATCAGCTAACTAAGCTTGAACAAGAGATTGATTCGATCAATGAAACTCTTCAAAGGCTTGAGACTAAGGTTGATCCTGGAGTAAGAGATGCTCCTATTTCTAAGGCAGTTGAAGAAAAGCCTGCGGCTAAGGTTGCTGAGGCTGATCCAACTGAAGCTGCGGCTCCTAAAAAAATTTCTTTTAACTTTAAACGAAAGAAAGATGAGTATGGTGATCCCTATCAGGTTACTACTGTAAATGGTCGTCCTTTAGAAATTGAACGAAATACTTCTGGAGTAGGAGATGAAAATGGTTGGTTTATTCGAAACTTTGAAACCATTACTGGTCCTGAAGCTAGGGCTGCAAATATCGACTCTTCTACAGAAAGAATGATTACCGCTCAGCGGGGCGGTGGTTTAGTTGCAACTAATCGAGCGGAAATGGAAAAGCATATTCAAGATCTTATTGATAATAATAGGATTTATTATGATGTTGATCGCCGGGCTTGGCGTCCGACTGAAGCTCGAGATGTTAGCAATGCATCTACTTCTACTTCTTCTTCGGCAACAACGACTAAAAAAGTTACGGTTGTTAAGCCTAAGGAAGAACCTGAGGTTACTCTAAAGATTCGAACAACCGATAAAGACGGAAAGGTTCAGCCTTCTCGTGTTGTTTCGGGAAAGCGATCAGATATTGAAGATTCCGTCAAAGCAAAGGGCGAAACTATTGTAACGGAAGAAGACAAAACTTTAACTCCTGCTGATCCGAAAAAAGGCAAGTTTAAGGGAATGTTTTCTAAGTCCGGTAAACAAGCTGAGCCTACTGAAGAGCAGGCTAGTGATCCAGTTTTTCTTAAAGAAACTCTTGATGCTGTTACCGAAAGATTTATTAATGGTAGAAAGTTAAATGGAACTCTAAGTAAACAGCTTGAAGCTTTTACTGAAGTTCTTTTTGCAAAGCTGTTTAAGGACGAAGCTTGGCCTACTATTAATGGAAGGCGTATGAGTCAAGATGAAATCTTCTTAGCTGCTAATAATGGAGTTAAAAATCAAACTCTTACTATTGCAAAACGTGGTCCTAGTGGTGATGAACAAGGACTTCGAGTTAAAAGCAGAATTACTAAAGAAGAAAAAGCTAGGAAAGATATTTTATCTGAAAAGAAAAAGTCTGGAAAAGCTTTAACCAATGCTGAGGAAAAAGAGCTTAATCAGATTACAGGAAGATCTAAGCTTGTTGAAAGAGGCGAAAGTGCTGAAATTAGTTTAAGCTCTGCAAAATCTGATGAAGTTGTATTAAGAAATCTATCTGAAGCAGATGAAGAACTTTCAGTATTAATTGATTCAGGATTGCACTCTACCTCTCCGGAGGCACAAAAAGCGGCTGTTAAATTAATAAATGCTCGAAAGTTTATGGATGCTCTTAGATCTAGAGAAGGAACACTTGAGCCAGGTGGTCGAGGTGGTTATAAGTTAACAGACAATCAAGTTACGTCTATTGCGGAAGAAACCGGATTAACTGAACCTCAGGTTAGAACCCATAATCATAGCGAGGGTGTTTTTGATTTAAAAAATATTAGAAAATTAACTAATGTTGTTGTTGATGAAGTTTCAGAAAAAGATAAGATTTTTGGTAGAAATGAGTTAGCAAAACTTAAAGCTCAGCGAGAAGAAGCAGAGCTAGATGAAATTGTTACTACTCATCCTGCTGTAGCTGATGACATTGCTGAGACTTCGGCTGGTAATACTAAAGCTACCCTTAAGTCTACTGTCAATAAATATGACAATGCTGCCGATACTAAATTCTTAGGTGTTCCTGGTTATACTCGAATGACCCAAGAAGAGTTTGATGAAATTGTAGATAGTTATGATGATCTCATGATGTTTATGAAAAACATTAGAGATTGGGATATGCCTAATCCAGGTGAGGGTGTTTCGTTTGCCCGAGAAGCCAAAGATTACTTTGTAGCTCGTCAGCAGGAACAAGAGCTTACTAAGTCTATGGATTCAGGAGATATTCCTGAGCAGGCTGCGGACGAAGCCCCAGCTAAAACCAGACGTACTGGTCCTCAGCGTTTAGCTGATGGTGACGACCAAGACTTCCGTAGGCCTAGTGATAAAGAGCTTAGAGCTAGGTATGAAGAGGAAGCACAGGCTCGTCTTCGGGCTGAAGAGATTGCTGAAACCAGACGTACTGGTCCTCAGCGTTTAGCTGATGGTGACAATCAAGATTTCCGCAGACCTAGCGATAAAGATCTTAGAGCTAGGTATGAAGAGGAAGCACAGGCTAGGTTAGAACGAGATGATATTTCGAACGAAGCATTATTTAAAAGCATGGAAGGACCAGCTCCTAGAAAACCTGCTGAACTTAGTGATGATGAGTTAATTGAAATTGGTTCTAGCTTGGAAGCAAAACTTAGTAAAGAAGGAAGTCTTTCTTCTAAAGAGCGTACGCTTTATAATGAAATTAATAGTGAAATTACTTTCCGTTCACGTAAGCCTCTTGATGCTGGTGATGGTGCTCCTCCTTCTAAGCCGCCAAAATCTCCTGCCGGTGCAGGTGATGATCCCGATCCTAAAAAGCCGTCTGATATTATTGATGCTCTTGATGAGTACTTTGCTAGAAAGAATGAAGCTCAGGTTGAAGCCGGTTCTTTTAATAAGGCCCATCGACTTGCAGGTAAAGGAACGCTGGCTGAGTTATATGCCAGTGCCGTTAAAGGCGATAATATGGACATCTTCTCTGAACAGTGGATGAAAGGATTAGAGCAAGTTGGACGAAAAGTTATGGCTCCTCTTAGAGTTGCTGCATATGATTATCTTGATCATGCTGGTGGTAACTTTAAGCATAGTCATATGGCTAATCCCAGTGACTTAAATATTAAGATTAAAACTCTTGATGATATTCGAATGCCCCATAGAACTTTTAACATTAGTGATTTTGATAATCCTGATGGTTCTATTCGAGAGGGCGGAGAAGAATTAGCAAGCCTGTTTGCTGAGGCAGGAAATTCAATGGAACATATTATTCGGTATGCTGATACTCATCTTGCATCTACTCGAATTCAAAAAGCTATTAATGATCTTTTTGGATTTAAGGGAGCAACAATGAGCGATATGTTTGACGAGATTGAAAATTCTCTTACCTTAAATCTTAAGACCGATACTACAGGAAAGAAACGAACTATTACTGAAAGGGATTATGATCGTGAGGTTAGCCAGTATATGGAAAGCCTTCGCGAGCTTTACTTACGTGCTCGTGGATTTAATCCGCAGCGTACTCGTGAGTTTTCACAGGCAAGCCGCATTACTCAAAACATTGCTTATTCTATTCTTGGAGCAAAGTTTGCAATGTCGGTTCTGTTTGTTGAAGTTCCTATGACTATTCTTCGTACTTCTGGATTAAATCCATTTAAGCTAATCCGAAATACCGGAATCATTACTGGCTCGCTATTAGATGCTGCTAGAGGTGAAGCTGTTAAGTATAAGCCTGTTCAAAAGTTTATGTCTTCTCTTGGCTTAGATAAACGAATTATGAAAGAAACAATTGAGGACTTAGCATACTCCACACAAAACCTTAGATCTAGCTCTATGGCTAAGTTTGGTGCGGGTGGTGATGCTATGGAAGATGGTGAGCTTATGACATCTGTCGCCGAAAGGTTGAAGACTCATGTAAATAATGTTCGATCTGGATTAGCCCAAGAAGGACATTCTGATCCTAGTTGGCTTAAAAGGTTGGCTGATGGCGTAGAAGCATTCACAGGCGCTACGGCAGATTTAACTGGTCTTGCTTCTGGCATGCTTCCGGTTACTAATGCTGTTCGTACTGTTGCGGCTAATCAGGCAAAAGCTACTTTGCTTAAGCATTCAGATAAGCTAATTGTTCTTTCTAAAGAAATTTCTGGTCGTGAGCTTACCCTTAAACAAATTCAGGGAATTGCTCGAGAGTTGGGTATTCCTCAAACTTTAGTGACGTATGCTGCTGAGTCAGGACTACTTCGACCTGGAATTATGGAAGAGCTTATGTCTGCATCGGGATTAAACACTCGATCCGCTGGACGAGAGCTTGATCTTAATGAGCTAGGAGAATCTCTTGCTGGGAGATCTAGTGATGCTAATTCTGGAGTAGTTTCTCTAGAATTTTCTGATATTGCTAGAAATAGAATGAAAGTTCAAGATTCTATTCTTCCCTCCCTTAATCAGTATATTATGTTTGTAACTCAGGAAATGTCTCCTGAACTTCGTGGCACCATGCGATTCCAGGGAATGAACCCTCTGGTTGACATGCTTTTCCAGATGCTGTCTTATCCGATGGCGGCTTATCAAGCCCTGGTTGGCAATGGTGTCCGTGCTCGCGGACCCATGATGACGGCTGGTATTTTAACTAGCCTTACTGCTTTTGAATATATTAATAGAAATGCTCAGGCGGTTCTATTTAAAGAAGACGAAGATCGTAGAAAGCAAGCAATGGAAAACCTTACAACCATGCCAGACATGAATAAGGTTATTGAAGTTCTTGCAACCTACGGATTTTCCAGTCCTTTATTCGGAAGCGTAGGTCCTTATATGCGAGATATTGTAGGCAATACAGTACTCCGAGCTATGCAAAGCTCTGAGCGTAATTTCCCGGTTAGGCCATTTAGCAGCCCTGCTGTTGCAATGGTACAGAAAACTTATGGTCGTCTTTCTAGATTTGCTGGAAATATTGGATCATATGTTGGCGGTGGTCCGGGTGCAGAAAAACGCTTAGGCTCTGCCTTTTCAGATGTTGCTGAAACTGTTGGAGAAATTTTACCATTTAATGCTTTACCGTTCCAGCTTTCAAAGGCTCCGTTTAGAGAAGGAATGAAGGCTACTTCTGTTGCAATGACAGCAGGATCAGGTCGTAATATTCCTTATCTAAGCCATCCTACTCTGGAAGATTTAGGTTACATTAAGTGGATGGGATCAGCTCAGCAGCCTCATGGCTGGAGTGAAGTTGACTACCCAGATGATCGATTAATTCCTAATCCGCCTCCCGTGGAAGAAGAACCAGTCGAAAAGAAGCAGGAGTCTAAAGCTCCTCCCCTTCTTCAACGTCCTGAGCCGTCAGCCCCACGCTCTCCCAGTGAGGGCTTGGCTGATCGACTTAACTAATCTCCTTGGTCCCTGGGGTCCCCTCTTCGGAGGGGGCCTTGGGGAAGGAGAATATCAGGTACAGGCCCATATCACAATAACCCCTGAGAGGCCATAGGATTCTCTCTCAGGGCCTTAAGACACGCCTTCAGCTGAAAGATGAGTAACCACTTATCAAGCTCAAGAAGGCAGGACTTCAGGCCCTTAGAATGGATTTACAGATTATAACTTACTAGCCCTACGGGGCTGTACTATATCCATATATCCGATGAATGGATGATATGTGTCCATATTGACTAAAGTATAGAAAGCAGGAAAGCTATATAGACCCCTAGGATATCTAAAGCGTGTGGTTACAGTACCCACGGAACAGGGGTGGGACCCCCAGGCGTGTCAATCGTGTACATATCTAACGAATACCAAATCGACTAGGGGGTCGAGAATTTACAAGGGGTCACAAAACAAAACAAACAACGATCTACCCCCCATGGCCCCCCTCGGTCCGCTTCGGTATGATGGTCCGATATACTTGCCGGGATGATGGGCCAACATTTCTTCTCTTTTTTTCAGCAGCAAGCCTACGAATCCGGATCTGGTACCTTCTCTTCGTCCGACATCCAAGCGAATTCGTGCAATGGGGCACGGGATTGGTTACAAAGGGATCCGTCGAAGGGGATCCGAGCCACTGAAGAAAGTCCCGCACGAATCAGTTGAAGACTCGACTCTGCTTCCTTTCGCATCATGCGACCGGGCGGACTAGGATTCGAATCATACCTATGCTGTAGGTATCGGGAGGGTACTCCCGATACCGACCAGATAGCGTTTCCTTACCAGAACCGGATGTAGTATACCGATGGGTGCGGGTTGGTGGATTCTTCAATTCGATCAGGTAGTGGGACCGGCACGGTATCACTCCATGAATGGTCGCTCAATACTACACTTCGCTCGACGCCCATCGGCGGGATCATGGTACGCCCATACCCTCCGGAGCCGTCGAGGTATGCGGAACCGATTCGGCACGGAATGGTGCCATCGGGAATGTTGGGGGTGTGGTTGCGAGCGGACAGGAGATAGGGCCTATGCCCCCACGCATGATCGGCGAACTATGATTCTAGCGTATGATGATGCGACTACCGTCCATCCGCCTAGTATGCTACTCTCGCCTCGATCATCGGGGATCGCAGTAGCCGAAGACCGGATGAGGATCGAGTCTCATACGTTTAACGACGGGGTTGGAATCCCGGACCTATGATGCTCGGGTCGGATGGGGCATCACAAGTCTACCGCGACTCTAATGCGGACATAGTCTACCGCGACTCTAATGCGGACCCTGGGTTGGGGGTGGGAGACCACCCCCGCCCGATTTGTGTCAATTCCTGTTTCTTTCCTCGTTCGAAAGGTAATGCATATGAAGCGTTCCATGATCTCGCTGTCCCGTAAGGATCTCGTCTCCCTGATCAAGGCTGGCGATCCGGTCGCGATTGCGGAGGGGCATGCCCGGAATGAGTCTCGAGCCCGCAAGGGGAAGACTCTGGTGAGTGCGTACGGGGCTCCGGCTCCCGCTCCCGCTCCCGCTCCGGCTCCCGAGGCGGGGCCGGACATCGCTGGTATGATCGCACAGGCGGTCGCTGCGGCTCTCGCGGCTCACACGGGGGCTGCGGCTCCCG
>TARA_B100001093_G_scaffold519589_1_pt1 | contig 14941 bp, 17 predicted proteins | sample TARA_B100001093 | Tara Oceans TARA_B100001093 (sample SAMEA2623116) | marine metagenome | biome: marine biome (ENVO:00000447); feature: surface water layer (ENVO:00002042); material: "saline water (ENVO:00002010), including plankton (ENVO:xxxxxxxx)" | depth 5 m
CCGCCGGTCTCGGTCCGTTTCTCGGCTGGCGGCCGTGGCGCATCGCCGCGATCGTCATGTTCGGACTGGCCTGCGGCACCAAGTGGTCCGGGATCTGGTTTCTCGCGGCGTTCATGGCGATGTCGCTGGTCTGGGATGCGCTGGCGCGACGGGCGATCGGGGTGGACCACCCGTGGTCCGCGGCCTTCGCACGTGATCTTCCCCTCGCAGCCGCCTCGACTCTGGTCATCGGCATCGGGGTCTACCTGCTCACCTGGACGGGCTGGTTCGCAACCGGCACCGGGTGGAGCCGGACATGGGCAGCCGGTCAAGGGGCCTCTGTCGTACCCGATCCCCTTCGATCCTTATGGCACTACCACTCGGAGATGTGGAATTTCCACACCAACCTCGACGCCGAACACAACTACGCCAGCAGTCCGCTGTCGTGGCCGTTCATGACCCGACCGACCTCGTTCTACTACGAATCACCGGACGGGTGCGGCGCCGACAGTTGCTCGTCCACCGTGCTCGCCGTCGGAAATCCGATCATTTGGTGGGCTGCCGTACTGGCTGTTCCGTATCAACTGTGGCGGTGGATAGCCGCGAAGGACTGGCGCTCCAGCGCCATCATCGTCGGCATTGCTGCCGGCTGGTTGCCGTGGATGCTCTACCTCGACCGCACGATCTTCACTTTCTACACGGTCGTGTACGTGCCTTTCGTGGTGATGGCAGTGACACTCACCCTCGGGGCCATCGCGCGCGGGCTGCGGCACCGACCGCGCTGGGTGCCAGCGTTGCTGATCGGCGGTTACGTCCTCGCGGTGGTTTTGGCCGCGTGGTGGTTCTATCCGATCTGGTCGGCAGAAGTGATCACCTACGACGCCTGGCGAGCGCGCATGTGGCTGCCCACCTGGATCTAGCGCACATCGGCTCGGTAGATCTACGAGGGCACGGGCCGCTCACTCTCGACGTCAGTCTCAGCCCGCGGACCACGAATCAGGGCGGCGGTCAGCGGTACGGCGATTGCCGCGATGATTCCCAGGACGAGTGCTGGTGACGGCGCTACCACCGACTGCCCGGCCAGCGCCTGCGCGGTGAGCAGTCCGACTACGAGCAGGTATCCAACGCCGATGAAGTTCACTCCAGTGACGGAAATCTTCGTCCGAAGGAAGAAGACCGCGAGCGGGATCAATTGCAGGGCATGAAGCCCGACGAAGTGCGGGACACGAAGATCTCCCGCGACAGTCGACCAGCCGAACAGAGGGATACCGGGACCGCCATCCTCTGATCCGACGGTGTGTGCTCCAGCCACTCCTTGGAAATCACCAAGTTGTTCCGCCGTGGGACTCGTCATTAAGAAGGCAACACCCATGCCGACGATGGATACGACGAGGCCCCAGGTGAATGCGCGCTTCATGACCTGATCGACACCTGGACTGCAGAGGAACATCACGGTGAGCACCATGGTCGCGAGCCACAAAACGGTGATGAACCACGCCATCGCACTCCACACCGCCGTCGCCGCCGGTGAACTGACGTTGAAGTGACTCGTCGCTTCGGCAGCCGCGGCCGAGGTGATCAAGACAAGTTCGACGATGAGGCACCCGACGATGGTGATACTGGCGATTCGCGTGGTCCGAGGAGCTTTGCTGATGCGCGGCACGAGGTACGAAAGGCTCAGCGACAACAACGCGGCGGAGATGAAGAACTTGAAGGGCTTCATCCACAGCGGTTCACCGAGGATCGTTCGATCATCGATAACGATCAGAAAAGCGGTCACAACGGCCGCGATGGCGTTGACGATCGCGAAGACGAATTGGACCCAATCCAGGCCGAAGCGCGTCACGCGACAAGACTAAAGAAAGGAAACAATGGTGGAGCTGAGGGGATTCGAACCCCTGACCTTCTCATTGCGAACGAGACGCGCTACCAACTGCGCCACAGCCCCGGAAAGCACGTAAGGCTAGCAGTTGGGTTACTCGCCGGCTGCCCGTCGGGTTTCTTCGTACCCCAGGGATGGCAGCTCCGCAGTGTCCTCGCTCGAGGCCATCTCGTTCGGGCTCGGTCGCAACTCGTATCGGTCATCCTCGAGGTCGTCCACAGTGATGCGCGGACGGCGCATCGTGCGGGCGGCTTCGACCATTGCCTCACCGGACCAGTCGCGGTCTCGCTCGATGGGTCGACGCACGCGGGTGGCTCGGGGAGCGTTGACGTACGTGGGAAGCGTGGTGGGAACCGCGGACCACTCTTCCTCTTTTTGCTCTCCCTCCCAGGGATCCCAGGACAGATAATCGTCCATCGCCGCGGCCATCTGGGCGTCTCGGGCGCGCTTGCTCGTCGGACGTACCCCTCGAGAGCGAGGATAAGCGACGTCTGCAACTCGGTCTGCGTACACGATTGTCCGGTAGTCCTCGTCGAGTGCGTGATCGTATTCGTCAACGCGGTACTCGACTGAGTCATCCGCAGTGGCCGAGCGTCGGGAGGAGGTTCGGGCAGCAAACACCACATAGGCCAGGACTAGGAATGCAAGGATGATCGGGGCCCAACGCGGAACTGGGCCCAGAATGGCTAGCCCGAGAACCGCAGCGAGGGCGATACTGAGGGCGCCGGTGACGACAACCCGTCGTTTCGATCGCTTCTCCTCGGCCAGTGAGGAATGTCGGGTACGAGACGGTGTTCGTCCCGAACGTCCCTCGCGGGTCGCCTGCTCGCCAAGCGAATGCATTGCAGACGAGAAACGGGCGCTTGATCTCACTTCACTTATGTGATCATGTCGCTTGAGCCAAATAGGGATCAAGACAGCAGCCCACAGGGCCACGATTACTGCGTAGATGAGCCCCGTCACAGTGGGAAACACTAGGCGCTTTCGCCCGATTCCTTACGGAAATATGACCTGCGGGCGTTGACGTGTCGCACACCCACTCTCGAGTCGTGGCCTACGAAACACTTGTCTTCCATCAATGACGAGTCGCCGCGCGGAGGCTATTTACTACCCCTCCGGGAACATCGCCCGCGAACAGGACGTAGGTCACGTGATCACGCCAGTCTCCGTTGATGTGCAGATACTTCTCGCGGAAGCCTTCCTCGCGGTAACCCACCTTCTCGGCAACCGCACGTGAGGAGGTGTTTTCTGGGCGAATATTCAACTCCATCCGGTGCAGGCGGAGCACGTCGAAGGCGTAATCGGTCGCCATCGCCACGCCCATCGAGGTAACGCCCCTGCCAGCGAACTCCTGATCGATCCAATAACCGATGTAGGCGCTGCGCAGCGAGCCGTACGCGATTCCGCCCATCGTTATCTGCCCCACTAATCGGCCGTGAAACTCAGTTGCCCACGGCAACACTCGACCTTCGCGCGCTTCGGCTCGAAGCCGCCGGGTCATCGCATGGAAGCTCGGTGGGACCTCTCCGGCGCGAACTCCTTCGTCGGGAACCGTTGCGTCCCAGGGGCCGAGCCAGGCCTGATTGCATCGTCGAACTTCTTGCCAGGCCTTGGCGTCACTGGCCTTCAGAGGGCGCAACCGAACGTCGCCCTCATTCAAGGTCGGCGTCACGTCCGACCGCCACGACATAGCTAGAACTCCCGTTCGGAGATCCACTCGCGTAGGTCGTCTCCGATGTCGTCTCGCTCCGTTGCGAGCTGAATGACCGCCTTCAGGTAACTGAGTTTGTCTCCGGTGTCGTATCGACGACCATCGAAGACGACTCCGTGCACGCCCCCGCCCTCGCTTGCGGGGCGACCGGCCAACTCCACGAGTGCATCGGTGAGTTGGATTTCACCGCCGCGCCCCGGTGAGGTGTTGTGGAGAATCTCGAACACCGCCGGGTCGAGGATGTAGCGGCCGATGATCGCGTAGTCGCTCGGCGCCTCGTCGATGGACGGCTTCTCGACGAGATCGGTCACCTCGACGACGTCATCGTTGTCGGTGTGCGACACCGCGACGCATCCGTAGAGCGAGATGTCTTCGTGCGGGACACGCATCAGGCACAGCACCGAGCCGCCGAACCTTTCGCGCACCTCGATCATGCGCGGCACGATCGGATCGCGCTCGTCGATCAAGTCGTCACCCAGCAAGACGGCAAATGGTTGATCACCGACGTGCTGCTCCGCCATCAGGACGGCATGTCCAAGGCCGAGCGCTTGTCCCTGCCGCACGTAGTGGATGTGGGCGAGATCGTTGGACTCCTGCGCAAGCGCGAGTCGCTCGTTGTCGTTCTTCGCCGTAAGCGCGGCCTCCAACTCGATGTTCTTATCGAAGTGGTCTTCCAAGGCACGCTTGCCACGGCTGGTGATGAACAGCAGGTCATCGAGCCCAGCGGCAACGGCCTCTTCGACGACAAACTGGATAGCCGGCTTGTCGACGATGGGCAGCATTTCCTTCGGCATCGCTTTCGTTACGGGCAGGAACCGGGTTCCCAGCCCCGCCGCGGGGATGACCGCAGCTGTGACGCCTGTCATGGGGCCTGACACTACGCGGTCTACCCCCTGCCCGACGAACCTTTCCGGTGTCCCGGTGGCGTGCAATCACCCCCGATGGCCGCCGGGTGCGGCACAGTGAGGCTATGGACGCGGTGTCGAGCAAGGCCAACCTTCGACGGCAGGTGCGCCAGCAGCGGCAGAAGCGGAACGCTGGTACTGATGAATCGACGCGCATCAGCCAACACATCATGGATCTGGAAGACGTGCGATCGGCGTGCGATCGCGGTGAAGTGGTCGCGTGCTATCTCGCGCGAGACGACGAGCCGCCGACGTGGGACGTAATCGATGACGTGCGTCGCGCTGGAGGCAGGGTTGTGTTGCCGCGGATCAGTGACGACGACCTCGTCTGGGTCGAGATGACCGACAACACGGGCATGGTCACCAACACGTGGGGCATCGATGAGCCGGAAGGCCTCCCGACGTCCACACAGCCGACCGTGTGGATCATTCCATCTTTGGCGGTCGATGCCGACGGCTATCGACTCGGTCAAGGTGGTGGGTTTTACGACCGAGCTCTTGCTCAACGTGCGTCCAAAGACAACTCCCTCGTGATCGCTGTGAACTTCGAGGACGAGTCGGTTATGCACGTCCCGCACGAAGCCCACGATCAACGAGTAGACGTCCTCGTGACGCCGGAGCGTGTGCGCTTGATGTCGATGCCGGACTAATTCGCCTGGGGCATCAAAGCGACGACCCCGAGGACGCGGCCCCATCGACGCACCTCTCGCACCGCGCCTCGTTAGGCCCCGGTCACGGCGCGGGTGACCGCCACCGCGACGCCACACGCTCCGATGCAGGCGATCGGCATGACGATGATGGCCGCCCAGGCGCTCGATCGCTTCTCACTCCACACGCGATTGACGAACAACGCGTAGCTCGAATACGTGGTGAGGGCGCCGCATGCCCCCGTTGCCAGCAGCGAACGCATTGGGCCTTCGAGGCTGACGTAGGCGATGCCGATAAGGAGCGAGCCCATCACGTTGACGACGAGCAAGCCCCACGGGAAGAACCCGTACCCGCGCCGCTGGGCTGTGCGGGAGATCCGACTATCGATCAGGTAACGCATCGGTGCACCGATCGCTCCACCGAGAGCCACGGCGAGCGTGAGAGACCACGTCATGCCGCTTCTCCTGTCGAGCGCACACGCGCAAGCCGACCGCCGAGGGCGACCGCGATCGCTGTCGCCGCAATAGTCACCAGGACGTAGATCCCGGCGAGGCCGACGCCCACGGCGTTACCGCGGTCCACCAGAACGAACACTTCCTCCGCAAAGGCCGAGTAGGTCGTAAAGCCGCCGAGGAGTCCGGTGACGACCAGGCCGCTCACCCAGGCGGCATGCCGAACAACGATGGGGGCGAGAACACCGATCGCGAAGCACCCGACCACGTTGGCGATGAGTGTTCCCCACGGAAACGTCGGGGAGTCCGCAACGGCGAGAACCAGTTCACCGATGGACCAGCGAGCGAGAGCTCCCAGGGCACCACCGACACCGATCGCCAGCCACAGCAGCACCCTCCGAGGGTAGCGATCCGCTCGCGCGAGTTAGCACTCGTTGCCATCGAGTGCTAATCTCGATGAGATAAGGAGGTTCGGTGCCCACTTACGAATACGCGTGCTCATCGTGCGACACCACGCACGACATCGTGCAGCCGATGACCGATTCCACTCTCACAGAGTGCCCAGCGTGCGGCGAGCCGACGCTTCGCAAGCTGTTCAACGGGGTTGGTGTCGTCTTTAAGGGCTCGGGCTTCTACCGAAACGACTCTCGCTCCTCCGGCTCGAGCCAAGATTCACCCGGCAAGGATTCCGCGGCCACCAGTGACAAGAAGTCCTCCTCGGACTCCGGCGATTCCTCCGGATCGTCCGGATCTGGCTCGTCTAGTTCTGGCTCATCCGACTCCGGGTCGACGTCGTCCACATCGTCAAAGGAATCCGGATCTGGTTCGACATCCACCTCGACCTCCTCTGCCTCGAAGAGCTCCGCGTCCACGACATAGTCCGCGCTTGTGGACAGTGATTCGACGCGTCCACCAGTCGGTGCCTAACGTCGATACATGACGGCCTTCGTCGACTTCCTGCGACGCTTCGTCGACATTTCGCGCTTTCGACATCACCTCAACCGACGCCGCCGCCTCGTGGCTGCACTCCTCGCCGGCGCCGGTGCGTTCCTGCTGATCACTGCTCTGCGCTCCCCCGCCCCCGTGCTCGACGGCGGTCTGAGTCCGCGGCTCGATATCGCGCCCGGTGAGGTGGCGGTGCCGGTTGTCATCAGCCCCTCTGGCGCGTTGTCGACCTTGGCGCGTGGGACGCGGGTCACTCTGGTGGGTCAGGACTCCTCACGCATCGATTCCGTCCGGGTCGTCGACATACCGACGTCAGGGTTCGGTGCTTCACCGGAGTCCATCGCGGTCGTGGCCCTCTCTGAGCAGGACGCGTTGGTCCTCGCTTCCCGCCCATCGCAGCCGATGGGTGTCATGATCCATTCACACGACGACCGGAGTGTGGATCATGATCAAGGAATTCAAGACATTCATCGATGAAGGCGACGTTGTCGACCTATCAATCGGCGTTGTCGCCGGCGTTGCTTTCGTGACGCTGGCCGAAGCCTTCACCGTGGGTCTCGTCGCACCGTTCGTGCGCATCATTTTGGGCACCGACGGCTCGGCAGAGGACTTCGTCGTTGCCGGGCAAGTTTTCGACATCTCCCTGGTTGTCGCAGCCATCATCACCTTCGCCATCGAACTCTTGGTGATCTATTTCGTCTTTGTCGTGCCCATCAATCGTTTTCGGGCGCGGCGCGCGTTCGACACAGGCTCGGACGAGCACGTTGAGTTACTGCGAGAAATCCGCGACTCGATGAAGGAGCCGCGTCCCTAGTCACCGTGATGCGGCGGCACCTGCTCCCGCAGCCATGAGTCGCGGTCCGCACCGTCATGGTCACCGGCTGTGTCAATGTCGTCGCTCGTTTGATCTGGCAGGAGGTCATCGGGGTCCACACCTGCAGAGTAGTTGCGGGGCGGGATCTATGGATCTGTAACGTCCTCATGTGATCGTGTCCGAGGTCGACTGGCGAGCACTCGCTGCAGACCACGCCCGCCGCACCGATCAGTGGATTCAGCCGCACCTAAATCGACGGCGACACGGGCACACACACCCGGTGATGGATTTCCTGTTCGACTACTACCCCTATTCCCCGGGGCGACTTGGCACCTGGCACCCCGGTCTCGGGTTGCGCCTCGAGGGCGACTGGGAGCCGTTATCGAAAGCTGACGCCTACACCCACGACGGAGCGACGTGGGGAGTCGATCCCCTCACCATCGATCGTGCGCGGCTCGCGCTAGCCCTGGGCGTCCTGAAAGGAACGCAACGTCGCGCCGCACAGCATTCATGTTTCGGTATGCACGAATGGGCGATGGTGTATCGCACGAGCCCATCGGACGTGCGACACGAGAGCGAGTCACTTCGCCTCAGCCCGACCGAGATCGCCGGAGTTGTCGACAACGTCGGCCTGCGCTGCACGCACATCGATGCTTTCCGCTTCTTCACCGCCGAGGCGGAACCGCTGAACGAGCACACACCTACGCGAGCGCGTCAGGCCAACGACGAACAGCCGGGGTGCATCCACGCCAACATGGATCTCTACAAGTACGCCATGTGGTTCCAGCCGTACATTCCCGGGAACCTCGTCGTGGATTGCTTCGAGCTCTCGGTGTACGCGCGGGAGATCGATATGCGGGCGTCCCCGTACGACCTCAAGCACCTTGGGTACTCGCCGATCGCGGTGGAAACCATCGATGGTCGACGCGAATACGCGTCGGCTCAGCGAGACATCGCAGCTAAGGCCGATTCGTTGAGGCAAAGCCTGATCACGGGACTCACCGCCGTGGACACAGCAGCATCTGCATCGACGCGTCACCCCATGACAAACCGCGACGCGACACCGATCGCGGCAACGAGTGCGGGCTAGGTAACCATGACGATCATCATCGCCGCACTTGCCCTTGTCGTAGGACTCGCCCTTGGGCTTCTTGGTGGTGGAGGGTCCATTCTCACGACACCTCTTCTGGTGTATGTCGCGGGATTCGACCCAAAGCAGGCGATCACCGCGAGCTTGTTCGTCGTGGCGGTGACATCGCTGTTCGGCCTGATCGCGCACGCCCGCGCGGGGAGGGTGCGATGGAAGACCGGCGTCATCTTCGGCGCCGCAGGCATGGCGGGGGCCTTTGTCGGAGGTCAGATCGGCGCACTTCTCCCGGGCGCAGTCCTCCTTGCTGCCTTCGGAGTCGTGATGGCTGTCACCGCGGTCGCGATGATTCGTGGACGCAAACAGTCGACAACACGGCAGTCACACGCAGGACTTCCGTTGTTCCGCATCGTCCTCGACGGCTTGATCGTCGGTTTGGTGACCGGCCTGGTGGGGGCTGGCGGAGGTTTTCTCGTGGTTCCGGCGCTCGCGTTGCTCGGTGGACTGTCGATGCCGAACGCGGTCGCCACAAGTCTCCTCGTCATTGCCATGAAATCGTTCGCCGGTTTCTTCGGCTACGCACTCACCTTCGGAGGCGACTCCATCGTTTCAGTCAACAGCGAAGCGACAACACTCTCGGATGGGTCCAGCATGTGGCCTATAACTCTGACGGTGACCGCCGTGGCCGTCATCGGAGCTCTCATCGGCAGTCGCTTGGTCAGGAAGATTCCGCCCGAGAAACTACGCAAAGCTTTCGGCTGGTTCGTCTTAGTGATGGCCGTTCTCATCCTCGGTCAGCAGATCGCGCAGGCACTCGTCAATTAGATCACTCACCGACACCCGAAGCCCCATGATGGTGTGGGGGTCGGGTAGAGCCGGCGTTACCAGCGGGCGAGGGCTTTGCCGGGGTTGAGGATGTTTCGCGGATCGAGCGCTTCCTTGATGCGCGAGTGCAGGTCCATCTGAATCTCATCTATTTCTTTCGCCAATGCTTCTCGCTTGAGCGAGCCGATGCCGTGCTCGCCGGTCACGGTCCCTCCGTTTGCAAGGGCAACGTCGAGGATCTCGTCGAAGGCGGTCAGGGCCCGCGCGGCTGCCTCGTCATCTCCGCGCGGAGTCACGATCGTCGGGTGCAGGTTCCCATCACCGGCGTGTCCGAATGTTGCGATCTGAACGTCGTGGCGCTCGGCCACTTCCTGGATCTGCACCATCGTCCGCGCGAGTTGCGTCCGCGGCACCGCCACGTCGTCGAGCAGCCAATCTCCCGCGGATTCGAGCGCGGGGATCACCATTCTTCTGGCACCCACGAGCATCTCAGCTTCTTGGGGATCCTCCGACACGTACGTTTCTTGAGCGCCGGACTGCTCACAGATTTCACTGAGCACCTTCGCGTCTGACGCCGAACCCGGTGAATCAAACTGTCCGATCAATAGCGCACCAGCCGATGTGTCCAAGCCCATCGGCTGCCATGCCTCGACCGCACTGATGGACGCGTTGTCCATCAACTCCAGCATGCTGGGGCGAAGTCGGTTCATGATGGTGCTCACCGCTCGGCCGGCCTCGGCGACGTCGGAGAAGACACCAACAACCGTGGTCGGCGGCGCAGGAATCGGCCCTAGTCGAAGCCGCGCCATCGTGACGATTCCGAGCGTTCCCTCACTACCCACCATGAGACCGGTCAGGTCATACCCGGCGACTCCCTTGATGGTCTTTCTACCTAAGCGAGTGATGCGACCGTCAGCGAGGACCACTTCGAGACCGAGCACGGCATCGCGGGTGACTCCGTACTTGACGCAACACAGACCCCCGGCGTTCGTGTTGACGTTGCCACCGATGGAACAGAAATCCTTCGATGCAGGGTCTGGTGCGTACCACAGTCCACTCTGCGCAACGTACTCTCGAAGCTCGGTGTTGTAGATCCCGGGTTGGGTTTCGACAAAGCCATTGCCGTCATCTACCAGCAGGACGTCTCGCATCTTCTCGACGCAAACAATTAGAGAACCGTCGATTGCGTTCGACCCTCCCGATAGCCCCGAGCCCGCTCCTCGGGGAACGACCGGGACGCGGTGCTCGTGCGCCGCTGAGAGCACAGCGGACACCTGCTCGGTCGACCGAGGAAAGACGACCGCAAATGGTTCTCCAGCGGGGGAACCCGTCGAGCGGTCACGTTGGTACGTGGGGAGACGGTCGGGATCTGTGACGACGTCACGGTCCGATAGCGCCGCCTCACACGCAGCGAGTACCGCATCTTCCGGGGTCACGATCCGACGTTACCGTTCCCGGCGGCCGACCACCTGTGCAAGCATCCTCACGTGATTCCTTATCGCCCCGACCCGGTCCCCATGGACGTCGGTCTCAAGCGGGGGCGGCAGCTGTTCTCGTCCTTAAATCAGCGGCGAAGCGTTCGAATGTTCAGCTCTCGCGCAGTCCCCGCAGAAGCGATTGAGAGTGCCGTAGCGACGGCCAACACTGCACCGTCTGGGGCTCACCAGCAGCCGTGGACCTTCGTCGCCACGAGCGACCCGGACACCAAGCATCGGATTCGCGTTGCCGCCGAGGCGGAGGAGCGAGAGAACTACGAGGGAGGTCGACTGCCCGATGCCTGGCGTGACGCCATCGCGCCCTTGGGCACTACCTCAGACAAGTCCTATCTGGACGTCGTGCCGTGGATAGTGGTGGTGTTCGCCCAGAAGTCGACACCCATGCCCGACGGCACGTTGCGCAAGAACTACTACGTCAACGAGTCGGTCGGCATCGCGTGTGGATTGTTCATTACCTCTCTGCACGCAATGGGCCTCGCAACACTCACACACACACCCAACCCGATGGGATTCCTCACCGAGATATTCCAACGCCCTCCCACAGAGCGTCCCTACATTCTCTTTCCCGTGGGGCACCCGTCAGATGGCTGCGAGGTACCGGACCTGCAGCGGAAGCCTCTCGACGAGTCCCTCATCTTCTTTCCCTCTCGATAACACTAACGTCAGCGCACGATAGGTTCCTGTTTTCGCGGCCCCGTAGCTCAGGGGATAGAGCGTCGGTTTCCTAAACCGTGCGTCGCAGGTTCGAATCCTGCCGGGGCCACATAGAAAAAATTGCGTGATTGATAGGGACGTCAGCTGGGAAAGTTGTCTCCTGGGTCAGCTTCCTGATCTTCGGGAGGGGGGCCGGGATCCTGTGGTTCCTCTGGGATGTCATCCGGCGACGGCAACTCAGGTACTTCATCCCCTACCAATGGAGCCCCCTCATCGGATGTCGACTCAGGTGCCGGCTTCGCGCTCGGCTTCGGTTCTCTTTGCGGCGCAATCGAGTCTTGCGGATCCTTACTATTCGGTGTCGGGCGATCAACGGGCAACTCCTCGTCGATAGACTCCTCTTCTAGTCCAGAACGGCTGAGGAAATCTTTCAGGGCTGCTGAATTGGTTCCCGAATCCACCGTGGTGGCTGAGATCCCTACTTGAAGGTTGGAGGCATCAACGACAAACTCCCCCACCTTCTCCTCGGATAACGAGCCCGGCAACACGAATTCCGTCGTTTGACCACCTGCATCTAGTTGTTCCAGAACAACGGCAACATCACCATTTGCGTCCATGCCTGCAAGGGATACTTGCACACCGTCTTGCACTATTAATGCGATGGACACCTGATTATTGATTATCACGAGTTGGTCGACAGCCGTGGGCTCACTTGTCACCGTCAGCAGGCCGTCTTGGGCGGCTTTTACGTTGACGTTGACGGAGCTGTTGGGATTAATCTGAGTGGCGACCCGCGGGTAGCCCGGGACATCCCAGGACATGCTCCGCATCTGGGCCTGGCCTGCTTGTGGGGAATTAAAAGACATTCGTAGGTCAACATCGCCCAGGGTTGTGGAATCCCATTGGGCGGAGAACCCTGCCCCTCCGCGGCCATCCGTGCGAAGCGGTGTGTAGGCAATCGGCGCACTCGGATCGAACATCAGCTCTTGAGACTTCCAGATTTCCCCGCCGACTATTGCGGTGAAGACAGTTGATTCCTGATCACCTGGAGAAGTGAAAAGGACATTGGCTGGGCGCGCCGGATCGGCAGTAGCAGAGGAGGAGACTACCGGCGCAAATGGTGGAGTTTGCGGGAATATTCTTGCGCTGATAGCAGCAAGATCCATTGACCCCAAACCGCCAAACAAACGCTCTCCGAGCCGTATGCCACTGCTGTCCCGGGGCCGATACTCCCACGTCGCGCCGTCGGCTGAAATTTCCAGCACTTGTTGAACCCCCGGGACATCATTGTCATATAGCGAGACCTCCCACCCATCCTCGCCCTGACGAATAGCAGTGGGGGTTACGGTGTGGCCAACCCCTGCACTGGCGTATAGCCCCATTGAGTACGAAGTTCCAGAGCGCAGAGACGTCTCTAACCATTCAGCGATCTGTCCAGGGGACATTTGGCGAAACTTCAAAGCCTCGCTCTGCAGACTTGGCAACAACTGGCTCGCCCACAGCTTCTCGATCGAGTTGTCAACGCTTCTGGATCGACCCAGCGCGAACGTGAAAGGAGCGTTCTCATCGAAGCGGGTGAGTGGTGTGGCGTCTTGAAAGATTTTCTGTGCCAACACCGCCATGCCTTCACAGTGACCAGCCACCATTGCCGAGTTCACTTGCTGCAGCCATTGCGCTGCCGCGGGCGAGAGATCGCACTCACTGACGGCATCGCCTACACAGACTGCTGCCTCTCCGAACATGTCGATGACGCTGGCCGAGTCAAGGGAGCCGGGCTCTTTCCAGTTCGCAAAACTGAACCCGTCCGGATCACTAATGAAGCCGGAGTCAACGCATATAGATGATCCACAGAATGTCGATTCAAAGGTCGGTTCTGCGTTTCCGGCTCCCGTCGTTTCGTCTCCCAGGCGTGATGACTCGTCGGCTGCCGAGCAGGCACTCAGGGAAAGGCCAACAACGCATACGCCAACGAGCCAGGCGTGGGCCACCCCGTGGAGGGACAGCTTCATGAGACTTCACCTAGTGATGTCACGACTCGAAGACCTTTGACTTCGGACGGAACACCGGCCACCGGTTGCCCGGATTCGTCTACTGCCCAGATACTGAAAGCCAACTCCTGCTGACCCAGAATTTCTGGTATTTCCTCGAGCAAGACCTGCGCGTTAGAGGATCCCGCGTCGCTTAGGCCACCTCCTGAAAAAGCTCCCTCTGGCAGCGTCGCCACAATGCATTTAGTGACCGACGAGCAGAACTCTCTGGCTGCCGACTCAGCCACACCTTGAGACGTTTCCGGGACGAGCACAACAGCACCAAAATCCGCATTGCGGTCATCGCCAGGAAGCCACACCCGACTCACTAATGCCTGCGAGCCAGATTCAGACAGATCCACAGTTACCAGAAAATCAGCAATTCCTTGATCACCATTGACGCCCGACTCCAGGGATCCACCGCGGATAGCTTCCCCATTCTCATCCCCGATACCAGCCAGTCTGTCTCCGTCCTGGGAATCACTCGACAGCCCGACGCCCACCAGAACCGCACCTCCCACCGCCGACACCAGAACGACAGAAGCTGCCAGAGCAAACATTCTTGACACACGGGAGTGACCCATCCGCGACGGAGTACCAGCGATCGCGGGTGCTGCATCAATCGGAGGGTGAACAGCTTCCTCCGCTAGGGCCTGGAGAAGTTTCGCGTGAACATCATCTGGCGGTGGGCGAGGCGCATCAGTTTTCGCCCGGAGCTCGTCACCGTATTTCTTCAACATCAGTCTCGTGAAGAGCGCGTCACCAGTAGGAACCTGTCCGTGGGTCCCGTTCTCATCGTCCGGAGATTGACTACTCACGGCTCCCACTCTCTCTTAATTCAAGGCGAATTAACGGTTTTAGGTGAGCGAGATCTAGGGCCAACGCTTTTCGAGCCCTGAATAGCCGAGACTTAATGGTGCCTTCTGGCACTTCCAACGCAACTGCTGCGTCCACCTGGGAGTACCCGAACATGTCCACGAGCACCACAGCTCGCTGTTGATCCTTCGGAAGTCGCGATAGCGCCTGGGATACGTCGATTGAAACTTCCACGTTGTCAGGATGCAACTTCGGGGATGGGTCAGAGATCCGGGTCGAGACTTCCCATTCCACTTGTTGGGTCTTGCCCAGCGATGTCGATTTCCGCATCTGTGCGAGGGCGGCATTGACCGTGATTCGGTAGAGCCATGTCGATACTGCCGCGTCACCCCTGAATTTTGCTGCGGAACGGTGCGCGGACAGGAACGCGTCCTGGTACGCATCGGAAGCATCAGTCGGATTACCCGTAACTTTGAGTGCCACCGACCACACAAGGGGGGCGTTTCGTTCAACAATAATCGAGAACGCCTCGCCATCACCGGCCAGGTGATCAACCAAGAGTTGCTCATCGCTCTTCGACTCACGTGCGACCACTGAATTAGCGTAACCAGGTGCCTTTGACAACGCGCATCGCAAACGCAGTGCAACCTCCACCGAGTGGAGCTGTCCGACGGCCCATTGATAGTGGTGTTGCCGGATT
>TARA_B100001093_G_scaffold515685_1_pt1 | contig 14911 bp, 12 predicted proteins | sample TARA_B100001093 | Tara Oceans TARA_B100001093 (sample SAMEA2623116) | marine metagenome | biome: marine biome (ENVO:00000447); feature: surface water layer (ENVO:00002042); material: "saline water (ENVO:00002010), including plankton (ENVO:xxxxxxxx)" | depth 5 m
GAGTATGGCGGAATCGGTAGACGCACCAGACTTAAAATCTGTTGAGAGTAATCTCGTGGGAGTTCAAGTCTCCCTACTCGCATCAAAATAAATAAAATCACTTGCATAGTTTTATGTCATCATTTAAGATAACTACGAAACATTGTTGGTATAACGATGAGAGAGAAATTGTCAAGATGTATTTTTTGGGGGGAATACCATTTACCTTCGATGAAATGCCGGAGGGGCATCTCTGGGATAAAGATTTAGTAGAAGAAGCAAATAAACATTTGAGTTATGAAATAAAGGATGTCTATCAAGGATCCAATTATCTGATGATGGAAGAAATGCATCCATGCTTTGATTCTATCAAAATTTCAAATGCTCACGAATTGCCTGAAGATTTAATTCCATTTTATGATGAAGAAGATTTTATGGGTTAATAAATAAAACATAGAAATCTAATAGTTGTCAGAATAAGATGCCTCTTAATAAGCTTGAGAATTTTATCAAGAATACCGAAGGTCGTATTCTTTATGTAAATCCTAACGATCTTGATTCTACCGATGGTATTGAGAATCAGGGTAACTCTTTAACCAAACCCTTTAAAACAATTCAGAGAGCACTCTTAGAATCTGCAAGATTCTCTTACTTGAGGGGTGATGATAATGATTTGGTAGAGAAGACTACTATTCTTGTATTTCCAGGTGAGCACCTGATTGATAACAGACCTGGATATGCAATTCAGGATGTTGGTAATAATGCAATTTCTATTGCTCCTAATGGATCTACAACAAACGCACAGGCAGAATTAACCTTAACACTCAATTCTAATTTTGATCTTACGCAGGAAAATAATATCCTGTATAAGTTTAATAGTGTTAATGGTGGTATCATTATTCCTCGTGGTACTTCTATTGTTGGTCTAGATTTAAGAAAGACGAAAGTCAGACCAAAGTATGTACCAAATCCAACTGATGATGCAGTGCCATCTTCAGCAATCTTCAGAATTACTGGTGCTTGTTATTTCTGGCAATTCACATTCTTTGATGGTGATGAAACGGGATTAGTCTATACTGATCCTAGAGATTTTTCTGAAAATAATAAGTCATTTCCTACATTCTCTCACAGCAAACTTACTTGTTTTGAGTATGCTGATGGCGTTAATATTGTTGGTGGGTATCAACTCACTGATCTTGATATGTACTATAGTAAGATCAGTAACGCATTTAACAGAGCATCTGGCAGAGAAATTGACCAGAAGTATCCAGCATCTCCAGATTCTTTCGCCAAGCAAAGACCTGAATGGGAAATTGTTGGTGCATTTGCTGCTGACCCAGTAAAAATTTCTAGCATCATTTCTGGTGACGGTGCAACTCCTGGTACGATTGTAACAGTTACAACTCAAGTTGCACACGGACTGAGTGCTGGAACTCCAATTAAAATTCGTGGAATCAGTGAAGCGGATTATAATATCTCAACAAAAGTAGTTCAGGTTGCAGGTGATACTGTATTCACTTACGCTTTACCATTTGTTAGAGCAAACCTCCCTGCTGGTCCTGGTGCAGGTCTCTCTGTTGGATCAAATGGAACTGTCACCATTGAGACTGATACTGTATCTGGTGCATCACCATATATCTTCAACGTATCTCTGCGTTCTGTTTATGGTATGCAGGGTATGCACGCTGATGGATCTAAGGCAGACGGTTTCCGTTCAATGGTTGTTGCACAGTTTACTGCTGTGTCTCTTCAGAAGGATGACCGTGCATTTGTAAAGTATAATCCATCTACTAGAACATATCAAGGTATTAACTACTCTACAGTTTCTGGTGATAGATTGTCTTCAGAATCTTCATCACTGAATCAAGATACTATTTTCCACCTTGATTCTGACGCAGTTTATAGAGAAGGTTGGAAGACAACTCACATTAAGATGTCTAATGATTCGGTCGTTCAGATCGTATCAGTCTTTGCTATTGGTTTCCACAATCACTTTGAAGCAAATAGTGGTGGTGATGCATCTATTACCAATTCTAACTCCAACTTTGGCCAAATCTCTCTGGCAGCAAATGGATTTAAGAAGGAAGCATTTGCTAAAGATGATAAGGGATATATTACTAATATCATTACTCCCAGATCTATCACGGCAGCAGAAAGTGCAGTTGAATGGGTTCAGATTGATGTTAGTAGAACTAAGAGTATTAACAGGTCAAATAGAATTTATCTGTTAGGTTATAAGGAAGAGGATGTTCCACCACCAATCATTTCTCAGGGATATAGAGTTGGTGCGAGAATAGACGATAAAGTCTATCTTGACTCAGATAGTAACGCTGGTCGCATTTTAATGACCAACGGTCCACTAGATTTGAATACTAATACCATTGCAGGGTCTGACACTTCTGCAAAGGTATATAATAGCGTAACTATTTCTACGCCCAATCAACAGTCACCTACACAGACAATCTATAATACGACTGCAACTCACAATCTTAAGAACGGTGAGTCTATTCGGGTCTTTAGTGAAATTGGAGATCTTCCAGAAGGACTTGAGGAAAATGTAATTTATTATGCAATTACTCAGGAGAGAAACGCAACTAGAACTGATAGTATTCAATTAAACGGAGTACAATTCCAAATTGCTTCTTCAAGAACTAATTCTGAAGCACAAACTCCAATTTATGTTACAAATTATGGTGGAGTACAATTAAGAGTTGAAAGTAGAGTTTCTGATAAGATAGCGGGTGAACTTGGACATCCAATTCAGTTTGACTCTGGAACTAGAGCTATCACTAATGTTAGCACTAGTGTTGTTACAAATGAAGTTGGTGGTTGGTTTGTTCATTGTGAAGCATCTAGCCCACTCTTCACTTATGTAACAACACAATTGGTTAATAATGATAGTGAAATCACTTATGTTAAGAGAGTTGCTGATGATAGGAGTTTGGATGAAAAACTCTATAGACTTCGTTATGTTGTTCCAAAAGAATTAGAAAATACAAGAGATCCTGTTAGTGGGTTCATTCTACAGGATTCTAGTTCTGTTAATGTTAGAGAAAACTCAGACTTTAATCTGACTTCAATCAATAAGTCTGACTATGAGTTTGATCGTAATACTAGATTTATCACGACTTGTACTTATAATAATGCAACTAATCTAATTACAATCAGATCTGATAAAACTCATAATTTGAAGTTGAATGATACTGTCATTATCACTAATATAACCAGTACAACAAACGGTTCTGCTACGGTTAATGTTGGATTCAACGGTTCATTTGATGTTGCAAGTATTGTTAATGATAAGACATTTACTGTTTCTGATGTAGACATTTTTAGTGTAACTCATGATCCTGGTAACTTTACTAATGATACTAATGTAAGAAATAAAAATCTTCCAAGATTCCAGAGAAATAACAATAACGAAAACTTCTATATCTATCGTACAGAAGTAATCAAACCATATATCAAGAACATTCAAGATGGTGTTTACTATCTTTATGTTTTGAACGCTGGAAATGCTATTGATACTGAATTTACAACTTCTACTTATAGTCAGAAAGTTACAAATCTCTATCCACAATTAGATAGAGATAATAATCAGTCAAACCCACCAGCATCGACATCCTTTGCAAAAAGAACACCAATCGGTGATGTAGTTACTAATGATTTACAGAGAAGTATCACCAGAGAAACTGTTGATAAGTTTACAGATTCTTTCTCCAATGCTAATAAGATTACATCTGTTGTTGACAGTGGTGCTTCTGCGGTAATCGTATTTGACGATGAGCACCAACTGAATGGATTGAATTCTTACACCACATTAAATGGCGGATCAGGTCATAATGATGGAACCTACACTAACGTCAGACTGTTCAATAACAGTGCTGCACCTGCAAGTGCAGTTTGGGACGGTGCAACTGCTGATGTAACAGTTAGTGGTGGTGCAGTTACTGGTGCAACTATCACAGAACCTGGATCTGGATACTCTGCTTCAGAGTCACTTTACTTTGATTCTAACACTATTGGTGGAACTCCATCAGCAAATGTAGTAACTGCACTGTCTGGTATCTCAACTGCAACAGCAGATTATGTTCAAATCACTGGTGTTGGTACAGCAACAGGTGGTTATTATAGAATTCTTCAATCTACTGACAAGTCTCAAGTTTCTATTGCTAAAACGACTGGAGATCCAACAATTGTTGCAGGTGAATATGCAATGGTTGTTGGTAGAGTTGCTATTGTTGCTTCTGTATCCACACCTTCAACTGGTATTCAACAAATCACTACAAGTGAAGGACACGGACTGGTTGTAGGCAATACCGTAAGAGTTACGGATGGATCGAATAATTTACTTGGTGATTATGTTGTTAATAATGCCACTAATAATACTTTCCAAGTTTCTTCTGCTACAACACTTTCTTCTGCTAAGCACGTACTGAAGCACGGATTCTCTGCAAACAATGCAAGTGCAGATACTCTTGGCGAAAATCTTGGAACTAGAGGTCTGCCAACTTATGATAATGAAGTTCTTTTCCTTGGACAGAACTTAACTTCACAAGAACAATTCATTGTTACTCTACCAACAGGAGCGACTGATGTAATCTCCAGATTCCCTCTTGGATCTTATATCCAAATTGGAAACGAGATTATGAGAATCAGATCAACTAATCTTGTTGGATCTGGTAACGATGAACTTCAAGTTATTCGTGGTTCAATGGGAACCATTATTGAGCCACATAGTAATGGATCACAGATCAAAAAGATCAAACTGAATCCTATTGAACTTCGTAGACCTTCTATTCTTCGTGCTTCTGGTCATACCTTTGAATATCTTGGATATGGTCCAGGTAACTACTCTACGGGTCTTCCACAAGTACAGGTCAGAACACTGTCCGAGAAGGAAGAGTTCCTCTCACAGGCGCAGGAAACTGCTTGTGGCACTGTTCTCTATACAGGTATGGATAGTGATGGTGATTTCTATATTGGAAACACTAAGTATTCCGCACAGTCTGGTGAGCAAACTACATTTGATGTTCCAACACCAACTGTAACTGGTGAAGATCCTAACAGACTCTCCGTTGTATTTGACGAAGTTATTGTTAAGGAGAGAATCCTGGTTGAGGGTGGTAAGTCTAAGCAGATCCTTTCACAGTTTGATGGTCCTGTCACCTTCAACGGTGACGTTAGAATGAACGCAAAACTGGTTCTAAACAGTGATCTGAGAGTTATTGGTAAGGGTGACTTCCAGAATACAAATGATGCAACTTCATGTTCTGATGCCAATGCCTCTCTGAGAGTTCTTGGTGGTGCTGCTATCAGTAAGAAGTTATTTGTCTGTGGTGATGTTGACTTTGGTAGCAACTTACAAGTCGATGGCACATTAAGGGTTTCTTCAACATCAATATTTGCAGGAGAGGCAACATTTAATACTGGTCTTGTTCCAGATGTTAATAAAGGTGCTTATCTTGGAGGTGCAACTCTTCCTTGGTCCAAAGCATTTATTAGTGATATTAAAATTGGTGTAAGTGCTGATAATGAAATTGATACAGTAACAGGAAACTTAGAACTTGACTCTGCTAGCGGAACAACAAGAGTTAATGATAACTTAGTTGTTACGGGCAATCTTGATATAAACGGTAATCTTGATGTAGACGGAACTACCCAACTTGATGGTTTAAATGTTGATGGAAACACAACACTTGATGCTACTACTGTTGGTGGAACATTAACTGTAAATGGATCCGGAAACTTTGGTGGCAACACTATTACTGCATCTAGATTTGCAGGAACTGCTGATAAGTCCAATGATATTAGAGTTGATGGTTTAGGAAATAGTTCTGGACCACATTATATCTTACTACAACAAGGAACAAGTTCTGGACATTATACCAGAGCAAGAGTTGATTCTGGAATATCCTATGACTCATCAAGCAATACTTTAAGATTACTTGGAGATGTTGTTGCTTTCGTATCTGATGATCGTGTCAAGACTGACAAGGCACCACTAGATGATGCTCTCGCTAAAGTTTGCTCTCTGAGTGGATTTACGTACAACTTTAATGAAAAAGGTGCTGAACTTGGTTTCCCAACTGATGTAAGACACGTAGGTGTTTCTGCACAAGAAATTCAAAAAGTTCTTCCTGAAGCAGTTAAGACTCGTGATGATGATTACATTACTGTTCAATATGAAAAAATTGTCCCACTTCTGATTGAGGCAATTAAGGAACTTTCTGATAAGGTCTCCGCTCTTGAGGGCAAACTAAATAACTAAAAAAGATATATGGCATTACAAGGTTCTGGATCAATATCTTTTGGTCAAATTCAAAATGAGTTTGGTCTTCCAAGGGGAAAAAATTTAGGAGCATATCGCGTAAGTGAATCTTATGGTGAACTATCCAGTATGCCCCTTGATATTGGTGTTCCTCAGAGTGGATCAATCAAATTTAGTGACTTTTATAATAAACAATTAAATGTTGTCGTTAATTGTTACAATGGTGGTACTCAAAGACACCTGTATGCAAGAACGAAGTGGAATAATAATAGTGTAAATGTTGTTGGTGGTTTTAGAGGAAAACCTGCATCATCTGCTGGAACAAGAGCTATTGTCCATCTCAATAAAACCATCAGAGGTAATGGAATTGATGGACAAGGTTTTACCTGCTCATTTAAAACTGGTCCTTGGGAATCTGGAACTAATCTTGATGTTCATATTGGAACGCAAGGAAGAATTATTGGAGAAGGTGGTAAAGGTGGAGACGGTGGAAGTCGAAATAATGCAAATCAAAATGGTCAGAGAGCAGCATCTGGTTTCGGAGTTCAATATCCTATTGATCTCTGGAACTACGGCATTATAGGTGGTGGTGGAGGCGGAGGCGCTGGTGGAGAAGGAAAAAGGAGAGATAGAAATTCTAGAAGTCGTGATTATAGAAGATGTGGATGGTGGTGCGATTCTAGAGGTAGAAGAAGAAATAGAGATAGAAGAAGACAAGGTGGCGGCGGAGGCGGCGGTGGTGCTGGTTTTCCTGCTGGAAGACCTGGTGCCGGTCCTGGTAGTGGTAGTAATGGTTCTAGTGGATCTCTTTTCAGTGGTGGTTCTGGTGGTTCTGGCGGTCCTAGCGGTGCTAGAAGTGGAACTGCTGGAGGAAACCTAGGCGAGAATGGTAGATCAATTGATGGTAAGTCTGGTGGTGCTGCTGGAAGAGCAATCGTAATTTCAGGTGGAAGTATCACATACAAGGTAAGTGGTGATATTCGTGGTTCTACTTATAATGGTGCTCCTTATGTTTGATGATAAATAGATAAAAATCACCATATACGATGGCGAATATAAGAAAGCAATTCAACTTCCGCAATGGCGTACAAGTTGATAATGATAATTTAGTTGTAAGTCCTACTGGTCTGGTCGGAATCGGAACTACTATTCCGACAGAAGCTTTGGATGTTCGTAGTGGAAACGCAACTATCAGTGGATTTGTCACTGCAACTCAGTTAAGAGGACAATCACTTGTAGTATCTGGAGTCGGTGATTTTGATACTGTCAACTTTAACAAATCCATTGGTGCTGGAGTCAGTATTGCGACAGGATTCATAACGGCAACTGATCCAACAGGAATTGTCACATACTATGGTGACGCTAGATTCCTTCAGGGGATGCCAACGTCACAATGGACTGATATTGATGTTGGTTTAGGATACACAAGTATCTACAATAAAGGTAACGTCGGTATCGCAACCGATGATCCCAGATTCACATTACAAGTTGGTGGTGGAATCAATACAACAGCGTTTAATGTTGGTGTTGGTATTCATTCTACTGGAGATATTTTTGCAACTGGAATTGTAACAGCATTTTCTTACACAGGTATTGGATCAGAATTAGTATTACTTAATGCCGATAATATTGAATTAGGAACTATTTCTAATGATAGAATTCCTGTATTAGAAAATTCCAAAATTCCTAATAATGTCTCCGTTGCTGGAATTATTACAGCAGGTTCTGGATTCTTTGGAAATATTACTGGAGATGTAACTGGAGATGTAACTGGAAACTTAACTGGTAATGTTACAGGTATTGCAACAGGTGCAGAAGGATTAGTCGGAACTCCAGATGTTATAGTTGGTATCTTAACTGCAAATGCTGTCGCTGCATCAAGTTTTATTGGAGGAATCACCGGAGATGTTACAGGAACAGCATCAACAGCAAGAAGTTTAACCTCAACAGCAGACGTTGATATTGATGATTTGACTGTAGGTGTTGCAACTGTTTCAACACTTTTAAGTGCAAACTTTATTGGTGTAGGGACAGATTCTGACATTACAGGTGATATTACAGTCAGAAGAACTGGAGCAACCTCTATTCAATTAACGAGTGGAATTGGAACGTCAGTTAATCATCCTTCAGTAGTTTCTTTTGGTTCTACTACTTCTTTAGTAAAAGATAGTGGAGCACTCAGATATAACAATACAGATTTATCGTACCCATATAGTTTATACCAATCAGTAGACCTTATTAACTATGGAAATGGTAACTTAAATTTCTATCTTGATCGTGGTGATTCTGGTATTGGAACTGGAAATTATTACTGGCATCATAAAATTGATCAGTTAATGACACTTACCTATACAGGTAATTTAGGAATTGGTAAAACTGATCCAACTGCAAAATTAGAAGTTTCTGGTCTTACCAGTACAACACAAATTTTTGTACAAGATGGTATTGATCTTGGAACAGATTTAACAATAGGTGGAAATGTTAGTGCAGTAGGTGCAGCAGCATCTGTTACTGTAAGACAAATCTATGTTCAACAAGGACAGTCAGGTCTGCTAAATGCAGATGGAACAGAAATTATAAATCTGAACAGTAATAATATTCCTCTGAATATTACAACAGGTATTTCCACTATTACTGGATTGATTAACGAAGGTATTACTCGTTTTAATGATGATGAAACTGCTGGTGGTGGTGTTTCTATCAACCCCCTATCATATACCCTTCCACCATTTGCGGCGGTACAAGTAGGTCATCCTGTTGATTTTTTCACTACAGATCCACTTGGTATTGGTGGAACTATTGATAACAACAGTGTATCTGATGTAACTTTAATAGAAGGTGGTTCTGTTGGTATTGGAACCACTGCAATAGATGAAAACACTGCTCTCTTAGTATATGGTGATAGTGTTATTGAGCGTCTTGCAATAGGTGTTGGTGTAACTCAAATGAACACTGGTGTCCTTAATGTAAGAGGACCAATCCTTGTCAGCAAAGGCAGTTTAGATGGACAACTTAATAGTGGAACAGATAGTGCAGACATCAACACGGTTGGAATTGTAACAGCACAAATGGGATTCATGACTGGTGCTGGCACGACAGGTGTTCACATTGATGTAAATGGAAGTATAATTACTTTCAGTGTTCCTGGTGTTGGTACTACAACTCTTACTTTGTCCTAATATAACAATATACTTGACAATATTCAATATTATGATTAAAATTGGTTTGTTGCCTTTGAAGAAATGGAATACTTAAAGACTGTAAATACGGTAGATATATCAAATAAATTTAATTTTGTTGATAAAAATTCTACCGATAAAATTAAAGGTAGGATAAACAACGGACAAATTGAAGATCCTACTAAGAAAAAGAATTATCAAGATAATATTCAACGTCAAATTTTTCCAATAAATTATTATCATTTATCAATTACTGATAATGATAAGATAAAAGAACTTCTTCTTGATAAGATTGTAAAAGATTCTAAGGAATTACCTATTCCTGACGGATGGTTTACTAATAAGTTGATGACATCTTTTGATGGTGAACCCCGTGGTAAAGAAATATTTTTTGGTGAAGATCAAACGTTTCAGAGGATTTTAGAACAAAAGTATGCAGCATGTATTGATTCTGTGTTTGATGCACCATATGAGATTGCTATTGACGAAATATGGTATAATGTATATGTAAATGGCGAATTTCAAGAAGATCATGATCACATTGGTGGACCATATGGATCACATTTTTCTTGTATTCACTTTTTATCTTTTAATCCAGAGATTCACGAACCAGTTCAGTTTAGAGATCCAAGTCATCAATTGCGAAATTTGAGTATTGAACTAGATAGAAATGATTATTCACATACCTGGTCTCCTGATATTAGTGAAGGTGATTTCATTATGTTCCCGTCTTATCTGTCTCATTGTGTAAAAGCAGGTAAACCAACACCAGACTATCCAAGAATTTCAATCGCATTAAATTTTAGAGTATTAAAGTATCAAGGAGATGAACTAAATGATTGATATTATTGATGATTTTTTGACAGATGAAGAATTTAATTTCGTAATTAACTATTGTCTTGATGCTCCATATTTTTATGGTGAAGCAGACAATCAAAATACACCAGTTACAGGAATGGTTCATAACGTCTGGTATGATGGGATGGATGAAGATCTTCATTTGCCAGAAGAAATTATTCCCATTGGTGCAATGGGTACCGATGCAATCTATACTAAACGTTTTTATGAGATTTTTACTACTAAAATCCAAGAAAAGTATTCAGAGTGTGATAAAAAACATATCACTAGATTGTATGTAAATTGTTTCTCACCAAATGATAATCCTTATTTTCATACTGACGATGTTGAGGGTGTAAATTCTAAAACATTTTTATATTATCCGACTCCTGGATATAATATAAATGATGGTGGAGAGACACAATTTGAAATTGATGGGGCACTTTACGGTGTTTCAGCTATTCCAAATCGTTTAGTATCTTTTCCAGCACAAGTGTTGCATAGAGCAACAAGTTTTAGAAGTCGATATAGATTTACCGTTGCAATCAAGTACACTTTTACTGAAAAAGAATGACAGAAAAAATTGCTATCATTGGTGCAGGAAATGCAGGTTGTATTTCAGCATTAAATCTTCATTATCTGAGGGAAACTGAAGATTATAAAGGATATGAAATTGACATTTATTATGATCCTACTGTACCTATTGAAAGAGTTGGTCAAGGAACTCAACTAAATGTTCGTGAAACTATCTTTGATGTTCTTGATTTAGATTGGGTTCAGAAAAACAATATTAAAGCAACAACTAAGCAGGGCATTTATTATAGGGGATGGGGGAAAAAGAATTCAGACTTTTTTCACCCCTTTCGTAATGGTTCTGTTGCAATGCATTATGTTCCTAAACTTCTGTCTGAATGTGTTTTAGATTCTGGTTTATTCAACGTTATTGAAAAAGAGATCACCGAACCAGAAGAAGAAATTGATGCAACTTATATTATTGATTGTAGAGGACGCCCAAGTAAATTAGATGATTCGTATGATAGATTAACAAATCCTATCAATGCAGCAATTTTAGCAAGAAAAGATGGGGCAAATCCATCTTTACTATGGACAGAACATATTGCAACACCTAATGGTTGGGCATTTATGATTCCAAACCACGATAGTGTTTCTTATGGATATTTGTATAATGATATAATTACAACCAGAGAAGATGCTGAAAAAGATTTTGCTGAAAGATTTGATGTAGAACCTGATGGTCATCTTTCTTTTGATAACTATATTGCTAAAAATATGTGGTGTGGTGAGAGAACGATTCTTAATGGAAATCTTTTCTCATTCATTGAACCAATGGAAGCAATCGCATCTGTTGTTCAACATAATGTCTCTGAATGTCTTTATGAGGTATTGATTGGCGACGGATCTAGAGAGGAACTGAATGAATCAATTCGTAGAGAAATGATTCAAGTTCAGGACTTTATTCTTTGGCACTATAAGAGTGGATCAATCTACGATACTCCATTCTGGAAATATGCACAGTCTCTTTCATATTCAAACGAGGAAGAACTTTTCAATCACATCAAAAAGTGTATGGATCTCCCACATCTTTTTCAATTTGAAGACCTTCGTGAAGATCTTGAGTATGCTTATTGGGAACCATCTAGTTACAAGTGTTGGCATAAAAATGTATGAGAAGAGAAATATTTCCAGTAACTATATTTCAATCTAAAGTTAATGATAACGAGATTATAAAACAAAATCTAGTTCAACCTATACTAGATTCTATTGCTGAACTAGAAATACCTGAAGACTGGGCTACAAATAAAATTCTTACATCTTTTGATCAAGAAAAAGATTTCATCAAGAAAAATAAAAAAATCTTGCTGAATAATTATTATCTCACGACTGATGAGTTTTTTGATGATCAATATGAACTACATTTTACCGATCTTTGGTATAATGTTTATCTAGATGGGGAGTATCAGGAAATTCATGATCACCTTTATTCCAAAGTAAATCATTCTCACTTCTCATTTATTCATTTCTTATCCTTTGATAAGGATGAACATCAACCACCTGAATTTTGGGATCCTCTCAGATCTATGAGGTATTTGAGTCTGGAGATGAACTCAAATAATTGTGGTGAAGTTTATGTACCCAAAATTGAAGAGGGAGACTTGTTGATGTTCCCTTCATACTTGCAACATTGTGTGTCACCCAGTAAGAAAACTAAAAAACCAAGAATAACAATATCTTTCAATGCAATCGTAACACTATACGGAGAAGATCGAAGAATCTACTGATCTGTATCAGTTTGCCAACCGTCCACTGAGTTTCCTGGTGGACGGTTTTCTGCTATACTATATCCATACCAAACAAAACAAACGTGATCACCCTTCGCCCCCATCAGCAGAACGCTCTGGAAGCGATGCAGAAACATACTAAAGGTCAGGTTATCATCCCTACTGGTGGTGGCAAGACTATTTGTATGATCGAAGACGCCAAAGCACGGTTCGATTCTGATGATCCTACTACTATTGTGGTAGTTGCTCCTCGTATTCTTCTGGCAGCACAACTCTGTAAAGAGTTTTTGGAAGTCATTGACAATGCTGCTGTGTTTCACGTTCACAGTGGAGAAACTGAGCACTTCAGTAGCACAAAACCTGCATATATTGAGCGGTGGTGTAAACAAGCGTATCGAAATCAACTGATTTTTACCACCTATCATTCTTTGCACCGTATTCAGGAAGCAGGAATTGAGGTTGATACAATTTACTTTGACGAAGCGCATAATTCTGTTCAAAGAAATTTTTTCCCTGCTACGGAGCACTTTGCTTCTGATTCTGATCGTTGCTACTTCTTTACCGCTACTCCTAAGCATAGTGTTACTATTTTCAAACCAGGGATGAATGATGGGTCAGTATATGGTCAAGTTTTATGTAATGTTCCTGCTCCTTTGCTTGTCGATGAAGGCTACATTCTTCCTCCAAAAGTCATTGTTAAAGAATTACCAAGAGGAGAACATCAGCAGAGTGACTGTACCAATCTACTTCAGACAATAGATGATCAAAAACCTGCAAAGATCTTGATCGCTGCACGTTCTACGAGACAGATTATGCGTCTTGTTTCTGAATCTGAGTTTTGTCAAAGACTTGCAGAACGTGGATATAACTGGATGATTATTACATCCAAAACTGGTGCAATCATCAATGGTCAGAAAGTTTCACGCGAAAAGTTTTTCAAAACTTTGAATGCTTGGGGTGAAGATGGTACTCGTTTTGTTGTAATGCACCATTCTATTCTGTCTGAGGGTATCAACGTCAAAGGACTTGATGCTGTGTTGTTTATGCGTAATATGGATTATATTGGCATTTCTCAAAGTATTGGGCGGGTGATTCGCTTAGGAGGCGCTGAGAAGACGTTCGGACTGGTATGTGTTCCAGTTTACGATAGAGTGGGAATCAGCACTGCTAAGAGCGTTCAGGCAGTTGTTGATACCGTGTTTCAGCAAGGAGAGCCAGCAATTTCAGTGGTTCGCCGCTGATACCATATGACAGAAAGTGTACTGTCCTCCATGTGGTTTGACAGGCACTGTCAATGGTGTATAATTAGATTGTTCAGGAATCAAAACCAATGCGCTGCAAAGTTCAACTATTCGTCGCTGGTAAAGTGTTTGATGAGATTGTGGTCGCTCGGGACTACCAAGAGGCACGCCAAGTTGCCCTTGCTCGCAATCCTAACGCTACTGTAATTGGCGTTACTGCTGTCTTCTAATGGGATTTCTTAAACCCTTTGTTCCATTTCCAACTTTACTTGATCCCAAACCTAGCAATCCACTAGGTTATGTTACTAACGATGGTATATGGGCGGCAGTTCCTCTTGCAGGAACTAGCAAAAAACCAAAAGGATACGTCATTATACATAATGGTAATCAAATTAAGGTTTTGAAAACCTACAAACAATCTGTAGATTTCATCAAAAATCAACTTAAAACTACCAAGAGAAGACAAAAAAAATGAGCACAAAATATGAAAAAAGACGCGATGCACTTGGTCTTATGCTTGAAAGTGTAATGAAACCTGATAGTCGTCTTCGTGGTTGTGCTCACAATCAAGAGTGTTTTTATGAGTTGATGGAGTGGAGGCAAGAGATAATTGAATACCTTGAAAAAAGAAGATATGAGGAGTCTAAGTGACTCTATTATTCATACTATTTGTGGTAGTAGCATACTTTGTCCTTACAGATGAAGGTGCTGCTGCCATTTTTTATTATGGATTTAAGTTAGCAAATACTTACATAAGACGCCAAATCTGGTGGTTGACTAACAATCCCAGAAATCCTGTGGTAAAATATATGATATACCGTCGCTCTCTTACTTTGTCGAAGAGATTGATGGAAGAAAATAAATAAAAGTAACGAAGCGTAACTTTATGTTATCTACTCAATACCGTCTAAGACTGGAGTTTATTTGTAAATGTATTGCAAATGGCGAAGAAGTAAAATTAGACGATATGATCTGGGCAGAGAAGTTGGCAAAAAGTCATACTACTGCTCGTGATTGGTTACAAAAAGCAAGACGACAATCTTCTCAAGAAATTGAAGAAGGTAGTACCGACGATTTTCTGAATAGGATGGGTTTAGGAGACCC
>TARA_B100001093_G_scaffold51508_1_pt1 | contig 14878 bp, 8 predicted proteins | sample TARA_B100001093 | Tara Oceans TARA_B100001093 (sample SAMEA2623116) | marine metagenome | biome: marine biome (ENVO:00000447); feature: surface water layer (ENVO:00002042); material: "saline water (ENVO:00002010), including plankton (ENVO:xxxxxxxx)" | depth 5 m
GTAGAGGCTATGTCCGTAGTTGGCCAGAATATTGGTATCGGTGTTACATCCTTAACAAATGGCGATAAACTCACAGTAGATGGAAATATTAAGTTAAACGGCAAATTATTTAATGGTACTTCTAATAACTCTGCTGGCTTAGATTTTACTAGCAATTATGTAAATTATCATGGATATGCGGGCCATAGGTTTTATGCTCAAGCTGCTGGTATTGGTAGTATGGCAGAAAGAATGCGTATTACTGTTGACGGCAACGTTGGTATCGGAACCACAAATCCTCAAGGTAAACTTGATGTCGATGGTGATTTAAGAGTTACAAGAAACATCGTATCTAATACAGTATATCAAATGCTTTCACTTGGTAGTGATAGAACTATAGACGATTATGGTGGAGTAAATAAAGATTACTGGAGACTAAATCTTGCAACTCCTGGCTCTAGTACAGATGGTGGAAGTTCAGCACATGCATACGGTACATTAATATTCTCTGGTGTAACTGGAAGTAATACAACATATGCTGATAGGATGGCAATAACAGCAGGTGGTAATGTTGGTATAAACGAAACAAATCCAGATTCCAGATTACATATTACTGGTACTGATGGAGGTTGGGATAAACATATTACCCTTGAACATGATGGAAGTGATATAGGTAAAATTATAGTTGATACTGATGGTATGAAGTTTAGAAACATGAGCAGTGGCAATGGTTTCTACTTTAGAGATAGTTCAAACAATACCGATGTGGTCATAGATTCATCGGGCCAGGTTGGTATAGGAGTAGGTAGTAATCCGGGACAAAAATTAGATGTAGCTGGTATCATAAGAAGTTACTCTACAAGTCCACAAGTTAGAATACACACATCATCTGGTACGGGAACTGGTTATTTAGTCTTTGGAGATTCTGCAGATGATGATGTAGGTCAAATTTATTATAGTCATGCCAACGAAGAAATGGTATTTAAAGTTGGTACTGATACTAAGATGATTATTAAATCCAATAATTCGATTGTCCTTGGTAATCGTATATTAGATTTTAATACAGATGGTGGTGTATCTACTCAACCACAATTTATTGGCGATCGATCAACAACAGACTTAAACAGTAGAGCATTTACTAATGAAGGTGGGTTCTCATATACTACTTTTGATAGTACTACTAGTAATAAACCATCACATAGTAGTAATAATGCAAATGGTCTTATTACATTAAATTCACATGGTGGATCATATAATCATCAATTAGCATTTACAAATTTAGGTAATATAGCTCATAGAAAAAGAGATGGGGGTGGTTTTTCTTCTTGGTATAATTTAATTACAGATGCAGCTCCTAATGCTCCAAGTATTACATCTACAACAGTAGTAAATGAAACAATTGAAATTGTATTTGCTGCTTCAACAAGTGCCAACCAAGATACTGCAACTTCATATGAAGTCTGGAGTGATGGTGGTACTGGAGACTTTTCATTAATTGCTAGAATTCCTTATAATGATATTGCATCTTCAATGAGTGTAATAGATTCATCATTTGATGATAGTGGAACTATTGCGTATAGAGTATATGCAATTAAACATGGGGTATATTCAACTGCAGCAACTACTACTAGGTCATTTACTATGCCGGCTCTTGATGTTTCAACTATGTCGGTAGTACCAGATACGAATTCGTTTAAAATACAATATAACTTACCTAATACAAGATTTTTGGATCATGTTGAAATTTATATGGATGCAGAGGCCTCAAGTAGTAATTTAGCTAGGTCAGGGGCCTCACTTGTTTATAGTGGTAAAAACCCATCTTATTGTTATAGTATAAGTAGTAGTGATATGGCAAAATATCATCAATTTTGGGTGGAGTGTGTAAGTGTCTAATATAGAAACTATAGATTTGGCCTATTGGGAAGCTAGAAAAACTGACTATGAGGAGTGTATAGAGCAAGAACTTGCTATGGAAAATCCTGATGATACTTTAATATCATTATTAAGAGAACATATAGAAGAATGTATAAGAGAAATCGATGTCAGAGATTAAGAACACAAAATTAGAAAGAAGTAATTTATTAACTATTACTGGTGCTTTGATGAGTGAGGCCAATGGTATGTGCTGTATTGTCCCAGTTCAAAAAGCTGGACTTTCTAATACTACTACAAGTAGTAGTTCAGGGGAATATGATGGTGGAGATAGAGTTATTGGCTTAGGTGCATATGGAGTTGATGGAGACTTATTACTAACAACTGGTTGGGGTGATGGTTGTGCGATTCGTAGAATCAATAACGATGGGTCCATGACAAAATTATACCATGATAACAATGCACTTATGAGAGATACATCATCTACATATAACCATATTAACTCAATGGCCTTTCATGCTGCATCAAGTCAAATTTGTTTAACAACACACAATGTTAATGGTTATTCAATGATTGACTATAGTGATATAAAAGATACAAGTACAAGTACAAATAATGTTGTTAATACGAGACCGTCATCGCAATATGTTTTTGACGATGGTACTGTAAGAATTGATAGGTCTGGTTTGTATTATTGTAGTGGAACAGTTACAGCTGGAGATTGGTTATATATATTAGATTATGACGCAACACATTATTGTCAAATTCCAAGAAGAAAATGGACAGATGGAACAGAAGAATTACTATCTGGTAAAACTGGTTCAAGTGATTTATATTCAGGTAGCGCTGTAATTGACAGAAATGGTTATCGTGGATATATTGCATATGATGAAATAAATGATAGAGTGTTTTATAATTTTTATTATAATGGTAACTTTGTTGTTGTTGATGACGCGTCAACAGCAAACCCAAAAATTATATGGTGTGACCTAGGAGATGCTGGGGCCGGTGATGATGGATATGAAAATGGTGTATTTGTTCCAGATCCTACAAATTATCCAAATAAAATAGTTATTGGGGCAAATGGTAGACACGTGTATGTTGATATTACTCCATGTTTATCAGGAAATGCACCTACAATTATAAAAACATATTGGACTGATAATGCCTCTAACGGCCAGGGAATTGCTCCTGGTATTTTATTTAGAGCAGGAACTAATAGACAGACTTCAAGTAATAGTGCAGATTGGATAGATAAAATGCCTGGTTACCCAAATTATATGCCTATTTGTTCTGACCGTGGTAAAATGACCATGGGTGGTTGGATAGATTTTGATAACGATAATATTGTTGCACCAATGCGACATGAAAGTAGAACAGAAGATACCACAACAGGTGGAAGAGGTGCTACATATTACGCTGATTACTGTAATCCAATGTTTAGAATGAAATCAGCAAACGGAACAAAATGGTGGGTAAAAACTGCTTATGGTGGTAATGGTCATTCATTTAAAGTTTGGTCAGATACATACGGAAATCAACTAATAGGAAACTGGTCTGTTGAGTTTGGAACATTTCAAATGACGAATACAAGTCAAAATATTGATTTTGTTCACGTTGCTACTCATGATCATTTTGTTACTGGTGGTCATTCACTATCAATGGTAGTAAGTAATAATAATGGAACTACATATGAAAGTTACACTGCGAATAGTGTGCATACTTTCTCAAGTTCTGGTACTCAATTAAGAGTAAAATATATTGCCACTGGAGGTCCAGATAAGGCACCATATAAAATGTCATTTGACAAAGATCAAGTAACATACGGAATATTATACACAGGTTTAACAACATCTGATATTCCAACAAAAATTGTAAGAAGAAAAATTAGAGGGAGAAAAAGTTAATGGCTACAGTTGCAGGTTCATTAAGGAACAAAGTATTAGTATTAGATGATTTAACAACAGGTGATTTGACTGTAACGGGTGCATTAACTCTTAGCGGTACAGCCACCCAAATAAATTCAACTAATACAACAATAAGTGATCATTTAATAGAATTAGGATCAGGATTAACTAATGCAAATACAAATGATCTTGGTTTAATTTTAGAAAGAGGGTCAACCGGTAATAATGTATTTATTGGTTGGGACGAAAGTGCAGATAAAGTAGTAGTTGCTACTACAACTGCGGTTGGTACAGCAACTGGTAATTTAACATTAGCAGCTGCTAACTTCCAAGCTGCAGATATTAGTATGTCAACAGGAGCATCATCTGGAAAGTTTGCTGTTATGTCATCTGCTGTTCATGGCTCTTATGATTTCTATAATAATGGAACATCTTATTTTAATGGAGATGTGGAAGTAAATGCAGAATTCAAAATAAGTAGTTCATCTTCTTATATAACCCATTTTAATTACCTAGATGGTGGAAATAATATTATTTCTCAAGCCAATGGTGGTTCGACTGCAATTAGAAATAGTAATGGTAATTTATTTAGTATTGGTTCAAACGGAAGCATAACATCTACTGGTTTAGACCATACCTTTTATTCAGGTGCAACTGATATTGATTTTTCTATTGGAAGAGATGCAACACAAGCACTTCATATAAATGTAGATGACGGAAATATTAAACTAACAGCTGACCAAGATGCAGATGCTAATGGTACACATGAGTTTATATTAGATAGAACATTTGATGGAACAGGTGCCAATAATTTTGAAGTAAGAAAAGCCGGCAGTATGCAAATGCGATTAGACACAAACTCTAATGCAACATTCACGGGCTCGATTACATCAAATGCTACATCAGGTAGTAGTTTTTATGGTATAACTTTAACAAGAAGTAGTACTGGTATTACAACACCAGACCTTTGGGGTAGTAATAATACTCTTGTCTTAGGTACATCTTCGAGTGAAGAAGTAATTGGAATGGCTGGTTCTAATGCTACTTTCTATGGTGATATATATGCCAAAGATAGTGATTCAACTACTGATCCTACAATATCATTTGTTGGTCATACAGATTCTGGACTGAGTATGTCTGTTTCTGGTGGCGCTGATCAGTTAAGTGTTATTACCGATGGAACGCGCAGAGGATACATTAATAGCGCAGGTATTACTTCAGCTTCTAATGTTTATACATCTGGTGGTGGCAATTTTAGAAACTATGGTAGCCCTTGGATAGCTAGTACAGGTGTAACAGGAAATGGATTTTCTTTCTTAAATAGTGTCGATGGTACACCAATGACAATAAGTTCTACAGGTACTGTTACTGCAACAGCTGATATGAGAGCTCCGATATTCTATGATTCTTCAAACACAGATTTTTATGTTGACCCTGTAGGTAGTTCAAAACTATACGGAACATTATACTTAGGTCATACTAATTCACAATCAGGTAATTTAGCAATTTATGATACTGGTAATAATTATTTAGATTTTAAATCTACTGGTGCCAATGCGTTTTCAATGGATATGGCCGGAACTGGTTCTGTTGGTCAACTTACATTTAATGATTTTAATGTTGATGTTACAGGTCATCTACAACACTTTGGAACTTTATATTCAAGGGCAAATTTACAAGTATTAAATGCAGCTTCAAATGGTTGGAATACTTGGGCTACTAGAAATAATGGCACATTTGATTTAACTGTAGGAAGTGTTACTTCCGTAGGAAACTCAGTATTTACTGGAAGTGGTACTTCTGGAAATGCCTTTGAAATTAAAAGAGGTGCAAATTCTCAACAACAAGCATTTAGAGTTCAGAACAGTGGTGAAGTTATAGTATCAAGTAATTACTTATATTGCACACATACTGGTGTTGCATTTTACGCACAGGGCGCTGCTGTATTTAGAGGTGGTATTACAAACGATGGTGGTAATGATTTATCAATAACATCACCTACTGCAGCAATTGATTTTAATAATAAAACCTTAACAGATGTAGCTGGAGTAGATGTAGATAATGCAGGATTTGTTTCATTCTATGGTAATGGTTCAAGAGACCACTCAATAGGTGCAGTAGGTGATGATGATATTAGAATTAACTCGTATGGTTCTATATTCCTTAGTCTTGATTCAAATGGTAATAACGATTCGGCTGCAGACTTTAAAATTGTAAAACACGCTGGTGGAACAAGTAGTTGGGCTAATAACCAAGAATTACTTTGTTTGAGAGGTGATAATAGTAATGGTGATTTAACTATTGGTGGTAGCTTTGGTTTAAGTGATCAACCATATTACGCAAAACTAGCTATTCCTGGAACAGAAGCAGCATGGGGTGGTAATGGTACTACAACAGGTGCAGTAGTTATTGATCTACCTGGAACATTAACTAATTACGATATGTTATATTTAGAGATAGATGTCTTTGAATATAATGGTAAAGGTGGATCAAAAATTATTATTGGTACACATAACTGGAACTCAGGTGCTAACAGCAATACAAGTAGTACAATGTGGCATAATACCGATGTGAGAATCGTTGGTAGATTTGATAAAGAGATTTATTTTGGCTGGAGAAACGATGGAACAAATAATCGAAGAGTTATTGTTTTAGGTAATCATACATCATCATGGTCATATGCTACAGTTCACGTAGGTAAAGTATCAGGTGCAACTGATTTTTATACTGCAGCTATAGATTACACAGGAAATTGGAATATAACACAAACTACAAGTTCAAGTTTTTATACTAAGAGTCCTACAACAGATTTTAATGGCTCTGATAAAAGAACAATGAGAGTTCATAGAGCCATGCATGCAAATAGAGTGTACGCTGACTCTGATATGAGAGCTCCTCATTATTACGATTTAGATAACACTTCATATTATACAAATCCAGCCTCTACTTCACACATGAATGCTATCGCTCTTGCGGATGGTATTTATCATAAAGATGATCTTGATACTTCTATTAATTTTACAGGAAATGAACAAGATTTCTTAGTAGGTGGTGTAACGGCCTTACATATGGATTCGAGTAGACTTAATATAAATCCAAATGCAGGTAATTATGATTTTAGAGTTTCAGGAGATAGTGAAACTAATCTTATTTATGCAGATGCAAGTGCTGATAGAGTTGGTATTGGAACAAGTGCTCCAAGTAACTTATTAAGTCTCAAAGGTCTGGGCAATAATTGGAACACTAGTCCAGCTATGAAGCTTTGGGACGCCCAATATAGTCAAGGTTGGTATGTTGGTACCGCAAACAACCAGGCTTCAGGAGACTACTATATAAGATCGGTTACTTCAGAGTCAGCTTATCCTGTCGCAGCTAATCAACAATTTACTATTAAACAAAACGGCAATGTAGGTATTGGAACAATTGCTCCATTACAGAAGTTAGACGTCCGTGGTGGTAATATATTTGTTGGTGGATATGGTGGTGGTGTTGATTATGGTATGATATTTAGTCCAGCTGATGGATCATCATACTGGAACATTTATAATGATACTGGTGGAGAGTTAGCCTTTTGTAGAAATCTTACTATTGGTACCAGTGAAATGGCTAGGTTTGATAGTGCTGGTTATCTTGGTATTGGAACAGCTGATCCGCAAAAGAAATTACACATAAGTGGTGTTGGTAATACTGACGGTATTAAGATTCAAGGTACTGGAGCAAATACATCTTTAATCATTGAAAATGATGCTACTAACGGAGTCCCATGGAATATTTCTTCTACTGGTGGTGGACATGGTCACGGCGATGGAAGTTTACAGTTTGGAGTATCCTTTGCATTTCCAAAGGTAAAATTTGAAAGTAACGGAAACGTTGCCATTGGTGCGCTTACTCCAGAAAAAAATCTTACAATAGGTGGTGCACAGGCCGAAGGTATTCAGTTTAACTATGATACTACAAACAGCTATAGAAATCAGATACTAAATTATTGGAATTCTAATGCTGATACACGTATGGACTTTAATATTGCAAGAACTAGTGGTGCTACTCCTGCGACAATTATGTCCGTTGGTTATAACTCAAATGTTGGAATTGGAACAACTACTCCAGGGTCATTGCTGGATGTCGCTGGTGAGATAAGAGGTACTATTCTTAAGGATAGAGATAACACTGGTTATTACTTAGACCCTAGCAGTACTAGTAACTTAAATACTGTTGGTGTGGGTAAGCTACTGATAGATGGTAAGCAAGTACTTGATATGAACAGTAATAGTACAGAAAGAGGACCATGGAATCCTATTGTTACTTCTCTTAGACATTCTGGCCGACAACTATATGGAGACGAAGACTTCTCTGATGGTACTAACAGTGTTAACGTATATAATAATGCTGGTGGTGGTGTAGTTACACATACACGTGAAGATGCAACTACAAACTCAGGCGGAAATGCACCTAATTCTTCTGGAAAGGTAATAAGAATTAATCATAATGGTGGAACATCATCTCCAGGGTTTGGTGGATTTTATCAGACTATTCCTTCAGAAGATAATCATACCTTTGTGCAAATTTTCCAAGCTAAATTACCAGTAGGTAAGAGTGTAGTTATTGCAGAAAATTCTCAAGGTAGTAATGCAACTTCATACTTCCTTACAAATACTGCTGGTACAGGTAAATGGGAATGGTACGCTAGGGTATCACATTGTGGAGTTTCTGGCAACTTCCATGGCGGTGGTCATATATATGTATCTGGTGGTTCTGGAAACTTTAATTGGTATCTTGCAAGTTGTACTTGTTATGACGTAACAGAAAGCCATCAACTATTTAATAGACAATTTATAGCTGCTATGGACATGAGAGCTCCAATCTTCTATGATTCAAATGATACGAATTATTATATAGATGCACATGGCACAAGTCAGTTAAACTCTTTAGTAGTTAATAGCTCTTTAGATGTTAATGAAAATGTCACACTTGCAAAAAGCGGAAATGGCCGTGGAGTATTTTTAAACTATAATACTTCAAATTCTTATAGAGGATATCACGATTGGAGAACTTTACAATTTGGTAATAACGGTGCTAATAATGTTCTCTTTGGAAACACCTCTGCAAATGGTTATGGAAGATTCTATACAAATGCTACGGCAATAAGTCAAACAGGTGGGGTTTCAGGCACACTTACGATGCAAATGTTGGCTGATGGAACTGTAGAAATGGCCAAAGTTGCTCCTATTACATCACAAATTAATTTTACAGGTGCAGCTGATGGTACTTTCTCCTTTACAAATGCTGGAGGTGGTTCTGCTCATTATACAAACCGTGCAGGTAGAGTACTTACATCAAACTCAAGTGGTTGGCATCAAGATGGTGAAGACCCGGTTATATCAATTGTAGATAGCCATACTGGTACTGACCTTGATAGTGCTGGTATTGGTCTTTACATGCACAATGAGCAAAGCACAAATAGTGCATATTCTCCAGGAATCTTATTTGGGTCGAAATCAAATAGCGGCGGCTATAATAGTATGTATGGCGCTATCTATGGAAGAAAAACCGGACAAGGGCCAGATTCAAACTGGAATGCTGGAGAAATGCATTTCTTTACAGTTGATGCATCGACTTCTAGTTATGTTACATCAACGCCTGATTTAACACTTAAAAATCATGGTACAGCTATTGTGAAAAACGATGTTCGAACTCCTATAGTATATGATAGTGATAATACTTCTTATTATTTTAATGGTGCTACAACTGGAACTAGTTTAAGTCTTGCTGGGTCCTCCTTAGCGCAAAATTATAATGTTATCGCAGGGGCAGGTAATGCTCTTAAATTCTGGAATGGAAGTACATCATATCAAATTACAATGGCAAGTCAAGGTAGTGCTGGATATGGTAGAATAGCTGGAGAAACTACTTCCGATTATAATATGTACTTTAGAATGAATGGAGGCACAAATAGAGGATTTGTATTTCAGAACGGACCTTCAACCAATGTTGCGGGTATAGATGCATCTGGGAATGCAAGATTTACAGGACACTTAGATATAGGTAGCAGTAAAAATTATAAGATTAATAATATTGCAGTTATTGGTAAATCTAGTACAACATTAAGAATAGGTGATATAGATGAAAATGATGAGTGGGGAACTGTAGATATTCTTGCCATGGCTGGTACAGGTAGAGTATATATTGCTGATGGTGAAATATTCTTTAATGGAACAAGTAATGGAAGTGCCGGATTTAAAATGATTGGAACAACTGGTGCTTTCCATGCAAATAATGATATAATAGCATATTCATCTACTTTAACGGCCTCTGATGGTAGATTAAAAGAAAATGTTAGACCTATAGAATCTTCACTTAATAAGATACTAACACTTGATGGTGTTAAATTTGATTGGAAAGATAAAGATAAACCAAATGATCAATTAGGGTTTATTGCACAAGATGTAGAAAAAGTATTGCCTGAAGTCGTAAATGAAATTGAAAATGGACTTGGAGATTACGATGGACATAAGGTTGTTAATTATCAGGCAGTTGTACCAGTCTTAGTAGAGGCTATTAAAGAGTTAAAAGCAGAAATTGATGAACTAAAAGAGCAATTAAAGAAAAAATAGTTATAAATAGTATAGTAATATAAACACCTTGAAGGAGGACATATAATGGCAATTACATATACCTGGGCAATTACAGGTTTAAAAAAGAAAGATGAAGGCAGTAATAAAGATGCTGTCGTTCAAACATATTGGACAAAAACTGGTACTGATGACAATGATAACACTGGAGTATTTGCAGGTGCTACACCATTTACTTCAGCTGCAGCATCTCCATTTGTAACATTTGCTGAATTAACAGAAGTAAGTGTACTAACTTGGATTAAGGCTGTTGCTGATGTTGATGGACCATATAAGGATCACATTAACGCACAAATTCAAAAACAAATTGATGAGTCAATTACTCCTGTTACTGAAGCTGCTATGCCTTGGGCACCAGCAGAAGAATCACCAGCCGAATCTGAAGAAGGCGGAGAATAATAATGGCCAAACCTAACAGCAGAAGTACTTTAATAGATTATTCGCTAAGAGCGTTAGGTCACCCCGTTATTGAAATAAATGTAGATGATGAACAGTTAGATGATAGATGTGATGAAGCACTACAATTTTATCAACACTATCATCAAGATGCAATAGAAAAAGTTTTTTTAAAACATAAAGTAACTGGATCAACATTAACCCTTACTACTGCGACTGCAGGTAACTTTAATTCTGGTGAAAAAATAACTGGAGGTACTTCAGGCGCGACTGCAACAGTGCATCCAGATACTTCCGGAAATAAAATCATATACACAATTCTAACTCACAAAGATGAAATACCATTTGTTGCTAATGAGGTTATAACTGGTAAGGATTCAAATACTACTGCAACAATTAGTAGTATAACAATTGGCGATATGGAAAATGAATATATTCCTGTCCCAGAATTAGTTACTGATGTGATTAGATTAATGCCTATTAGAGAAACCTTTGGCACAAACAACTTATTTGATATTAAATATCAAATGCATTTAAATGATATGTTTAGTTTAGGTTATTTAGGTTCTTTACTTGAATATTCTATGGCACAACAATATCTATCAACACTTGATGTAGTTATAGATTCAGACGATAAGTTTACTAGTTTTGATAGACATAAGGACCAATTACGAATAGATATGGCCTGGCAAGAAGAAGTCAAGATAGGAGATTATCTTGTTGTCGAGGCATATAGAATTATAGACCCTGATACTTTTACTGATGTGTATAATGATTACTACCTTAAAAAATACTTTACTGCATTAGTTAAAAAACAATGGGGTATGAACTTATTAAAATTTGAAGGTATGCAAATGCCCGGCGGTGTTCAGTTTAATGGCCGACAATTGTTTGATGATGCAACTCAAGAATTAGAAAGATTAGAAGAAGAAGTTAGATTGAATTGGGAGCAACCAGTCGACTTTTACATAGGATAAAAAAATGCCTAGAAATGTTTACTTTTCACAGGCTGTGAAATCCGAACAAAATTTATACGAGGATTTAATAGTCGAGTCTCTAAAAATATTTGGACAAGATGTCTATTATATTCCGCGTACACTTGTAAATAGAGACAACATCTTAAATGAGGATCCTTCCTCTAAATTTGATGACGCGTATTTAATAGAGGCCTATATTGAAAATGTTGATGGCTTTGAAGGTTCAGGCGACCTATATTCTAAGTTTGGTTTAGAAATTCAAGACGAAGCTACATTTATTATATCCAGAAAGTCATGGAATCATTCAGTAGGTTTATATGAACAGAAACCCAAACCTAATGAAGGAGATTTAATATTCCTTCCTATGACTAATGCGTTCTTTGAAATAACATTTATAGAACATGAACAACCATTTTATCAATTATCTAATTTGCCTGTTTATAAATTATCTTGTGCTAGATTTGAATACTCAGATGAAGATTTTGAAACTGGTATAAATGAAATAGATGATAAGACAGGGGCCGCGGCATATCAGGTTGCCATGGACCTAACAGTAACTGGTGGTAATCACTTTAAACAAGGTGAAATAGTAACACAAGAATTAGTTGCAGCCTCAGGCAGTACACCAGCAATAAAAATCTTTGGTGAAGTACAAACATTATCTAAGACTACAGACATAGTTGGGTCTATTAGTGTATCAAATATAGGTGTATCAGGTTCTGATACTTATCGTGAGTTTGCAGTATCAGCCACAAAGGGTCTTATTGGTAGTGAATCTAACAATACTTGTCTTATAACAAAGGTTTATGGAATTGATGATAATGATACTAATAATGTATTCCCATCAGATTCTGCAGCACAAAATGTAGCCTTTGAACATATAGCAGATAACTTTATAGACTTTACTGAAAGTAATCCATTTGGAGATGCAACATAATGTTTGGTGGACACTATTATCACGCAACTATGAGAAAATCAGTGGCCATTTTTGGTACGCTATTTAATAATTTAAGCATAGTTAGAAAAGATGGCTCTGGTGGTATTTTATCACAACAGAAAGTGCCTCTTGCGTATGGACCAAAACAAAAGTTTTTGGCCAGACTTGACCAAGACACAGGATCAGATGCGACTATGGCAATTAAGTTGCCTAGAATGGCGTTTGAAATTACATCACTTACACAAGATAGTAGTTCAAAATTAGGTAAACTAAATAAGATAGTTGAAAATAATGCGAGTGATGTAACAAAGAAAAAGACAATAGATTTTTTTACTAATTACGATATAGGTATTTCATTATATATTATGGCCAAAAACCAAGATGATGGTTTACAAATTATGGAACAAATAATACCATACTTTCAGCCAGAGTATACAGTTACTATAAAACCTGTTGATGGATTTGATTTAAAACAAGATGTCCCTATCACTTTATCCACAACAACGATAACGGACGATTATGAGGCCGATTTTCTAACAAGAAGAGTTTTAATTTATCAATTAGACTTTAATATGAAAATGAGATTTTATGGCCCAACAAACACTAATGCCAATATCATTAGAGAAGTAAATATTGATTTTGAAAAGTTTGGTACGGCAAATAATGCCGATAGATTTGAGGAGATGGACTTCACAGTAGGCGTAACAGATACGTCTGATAACTTTACTGTAACTACAACTATTGATGAAACTCCAGAAGTAGATTAATAATATGGAAAAACGAGATAAGATGAAAGCCTCTTTAGAGAAGAACTTGCCTACAGTACAAAATGATAGGCCAATTGAACTTGATAAAGATGTGAAAGATGATTATGAATTTTCACGAGACACTTACCGAGATTTAATTAACACTGGTGTTAGATCACTAGATGTTTTGGCAGAACTTGCCAGGGAATCCGAACACCCAAGAGCATTCGAAGTATTATCCAAATCCATAAAAGATATAGGTGACACAACAGAAAAGCTTATGGCTCTTCAAAAAACTAAGAAGGACCTTAAGAAAGAAGCTGATGAATCTAAAAGGATTACCAATAATAATGTATTTGTAGGTAGTACTACTGAACTACAAAGACTTCTATTAGATGATGGTGAAAAGGATAATGTTATAGATGTCGACACTTAAAAACGCACTCCTTGGTTATTTAGGAAATCCATCTGTAAAAAAAGATGGAGTTCAATCTCAATTTACTAAAGAAGAAGTATTAGAATATTCAAGGTGTATGAAAGACCCTTGTTACTTTGCACAAAAGTATGTAAAGGTAATCTCACTTGATCAAGGATTAGTTCCTTTTACATTATACCCATATCAGAAAAAAATGTTTAAAGAGTTTAACAATAATAGATTTAATATTGTACTCGCGTGTAGACAGTCAGGTAAATCAATTTCATCTGTTATATTTTTATTATGGTATGCGTGTTTTCACCCAGAAAAAAATATAGCAATATTAGCAAACAAAGGTGCGGTGGCAAGAGAAATGTTATCCAGAATAACACTTGCACTTGAAAATTTACCATTCTTTCTACAGCCAGGTTGTAAGGCTTTAAATAAAGGTTCAATAGAATTTAGTAATAATTCAAAGATTATTGCAGCTGCAACATCAGGTAGTTCTATTAGGGGTCTATCTATTAACTTGTTGTTCTTAGATGAGTTTGCATTTATTGATAATGATGGCCAATTCTATACATCAACATATCCTGTAGTTTCAGCTGGTAAAGATACAAAGGTTATTATTACTTCTACAGCAAATGGAGTAGGTAATGTTTTTCATAAAATATGGGAAGGAGCACAACAAGGTACCAATGAATACAAACCATTTAGAGTTGACTGGTGGGACGTTCCGGGTAGAGATGACGAATGGAAAAGACAAACTGTGGCGAATACTTCGGAATTACAGTTTGATCAAGAATTTGGTAACTCTTTTCATGGTAGAGGTAATACACTTATTGATGCAAACCACTTACTAACTCAAAAGGCCGTTGATCCTATATCTTATACCGAAAATATATATCAGTATAAAGAACCTGACCCTACACATGAATATATTATGACAGTAGATGTGGCAAAAGGTAGAAATCAAGACTACTCTACATTTACTATATTTGATATAACAACTAAACC
>TARA_B100001093_G_scaffold427708_1_pt1 | contig 14865 bp, 9 predicted proteins | sample TARA_B100001093 | Tara Oceans TARA_B100001093 (sample SAMEA2623116) | marine metagenome | biome: marine biome (ENVO:00000447); feature: surface water layer (ENVO:00002042); material: "saline water (ENVO:00002010), including plankton (ENVO:xxxxxxxx)" | depth 5 m
CCAAGGGTATGTAAGATGCTACTCCAACATTAATTATTTTTTTAGAACTTTCTAAAGCTATGATTTCCCTTAAAAATTTGACACCTGCTAATCCCCAATAGTCTATTTCAAAATCTTTTTTTTTATTATCTAAAATTAACTGATTAAAATATAGGCTTTGAAAAGGATGATATCTAATGATCTCATAAAAATTAAATAGTATAAAAATACCTATAGCAATGAATACAATCTTTACTTTTTTAAAATTTATAATGAGTAAACTCATTCCAATGCAACCTAAGTAAACAATAAAGGAATGTAAAAAATATAAATGTCTCCATCCAGTGTATAAGACTGTCGATGATAAAATAATATAGATAAAAAATAAGTTAAACATAAAAAAAATAATTAAGTCTTTATTTTCATTTTTACTTCTCCAAAAGTCATTAAAAGGGGTATCATCTCTTATTCGGAGAATTCTCGAATAAGTTCTTTTGAAGGAAAAAAAATAACCGTATAAAAAAAGTAATAAAGTTATAAATGGAGTGGTGATAAAGATCCAGACGGGCAGATAACTTAAAGGCAGTCGATTTGAGTAAATGTATTCTCCATTAAATAACATCTGAATCTTGATAATGTATTTTGAAAAAATACTAAAGCTATGTAAAAAATTACTCCATGGGTTACTCCATAAGTAAGGCCATAATATAATTAGAAATAATATAAAAAAAAATAAAAGTAAGGAAGAATTTAAAAATTTTTCCTTGTAAGATTTTTTTTGTATAAACAAAAAAAATAAAAAAGTTACAGGCAAAAAAATTCCTAATATCCTTAGCGCACTTGTTAATGCTGAAAAAAAAGAAAAAAAAATTAAATTTTTAATGTTTAAATTGTTAACTAGTCTAAAAAAGTAATAAAGAGAGATAGTAACTAAAGACAACAAAATTAAATCTTTGTTGTTGTAAAAACTATCACCAAAAATCCTAGGTGAACCAATATAAAGCAAAATTCCAAAAAAAGTAATTATTTTATTATTAAACCTCGATTTAATTATAAAACAAAAATAAATAGAACTTATAAAAAAAACAAAAAAAGTTGCTTGATGCCTTAATAAAAAATAACTTTTTGAACTTTCAAATTTAAAAATTGTTTCTAAAAATGCTAAGGGTAGATCAAAGACCACTCCATAGAACGGAAAATCTACAGGATTAGGTAAAGTTAAACCTTTTATGTCGTTAAGTTTATCAAGTGCTTCAAACCTTAAATTGTCAAAAGGCAAAAACTCTAAAATATAACAAAGCCAATAAAAACCTGAATATCTTTGAAATTCCTCGTCTATAGAAATGCCATAATCACCTACTATTGCAAAACCTATAAAAAAATAAATTAAAAATATGAAGATGTAAAAATTTTTTGCAAAAAAGTTCATTGCTTTCATAAAGATTAAATTATAAAAATACTTTAAAATTTTAGATTTGCCAATGAATATTCATGAACATCAAGCTAAAGAATTACTAAAGAAATTTGGAGCTCCAGTTTCAAAAGGCGTAGTAATTTATAATTTAAATGAAATTGATGATAAAATAAGTGAATTAAAATCAAAAAACTTTGTTCTAAAAGCCCAAATTCATGCTGGTGGTAGAGGTAAAGCTGGTGGAGTAAAATTGGTAAAAAATTTTGATGAATTAAAGATAGAGGCTAAAAATTTATTTGGAAAAAAATTAATCACGCCACAAACTGGTCCAAGCGGTAAAGAAGTTAAAAGACTTTATGTTGAGGAAGCCTCAGAAATTGCAAACGAATACTACTTATCATGTTTGATAGACAGACAAACTTCAAAAGTTGCTTTTATAAGTAGTAAAGAAGGAGGCATGGATATCGAAGAAGTAGCATCCAATAATCCAGAAAAGATAGTTACAACAAAAGTTGAGTTATTAGACGAAATAAAAAAAGTAGATATTGAAAAAATAATCAAGCCATTTGGATTTAATAAAAATCAAATAAAGGCAGGATCTGATCTAATTAAGTCAATTTATAAAACTTTAATTGAAAAAGATGCTAATTTAATTGAAATTAATCCACTTATTGTAACAAAGTCAGAGAAAATTATTTGTTTAGATGCAAAAATTAATTTTGATGATAATGCATTATTTAGAAGACCTGAAATTCTTAAGTTAAGAGATTTAAATGAGGAAGATCCAAAAGAGATTGAAGCAAGCAAATATGATTTAGCATATATAAAACTTGATGGAAGTATAGGATGCATGGTGAATGGAGCTGGTTTAGCTATGGCAACAATGGACATAATAAAACTATACGGGAAAGAGCCAGCAAATTTTCTAGATGTTGGAGGTGGAGCTTCCAAGGAAAAAGTTTCTGCTGCTTTTAAATTAATTCTTTCAGACAAAAATGTTAAAGGAATTTTAATAAATATTTTTGGAGGGATAATGAGATGTGATGTTCTAGCACAAGGAGTAGTCGATGCTGCTAAAGAAACAAATTTAAAAGTACCCCTTGTCGTTCGATTAGCAGGAACTAATTTTACTGAAGGAAAAAAAATCTTAGAAGATTCAAGTTTAAAAATTTTGTCTGCAACTGACTTAAATGATGCTGCTAAAAAAATAGTAAATGCAATTAAATAAATGTCAATTTTAGTAAATAAAAATACCAAAGTTATTTGTCAAGGATTTACAGGTTCTCATGGAACATTTCATTCTGAACAAGCAATTAAATATGGAACAAAACTAGTTGGTGGTGTAACACCTAAAAAAGGTGGACAGAAACATCTTGGACTTCCTGTATTTAATACAGTTGAAGAAGCGAAAGATAAAACAGAAGCAAGTGCTAGCATGATATATGTTCCTCCAAAATTTGCAGCTTCAGCAATAATAGAAGCGATAAATGCGGGAATAGAACTAATTATATGTATAACCGAGGGAATACCGGTGATTGATATGATTAAAGTAAAACAAATTTTAGAAAAAAGCAAAAGCAGACTTATTGGTCCAAATTGTCCGGGTATTATCACTCCAGAAGAGTGTAAAATTGGTATCATGCCTGGTAACATTCATAAAAAAGGGACAGTAGGAGTAGTTTCCAGATCTGGAACATTAACTTACGAGGCAGTAGCTCAAACAACTTTCAATGGTCTTGGACAATCTACTTGCATCGGTATAGGAGGTGATCCGATAAACGGAACAAATTTTATAGACTGTTTAGAACTGTTTTTAAAGGATGATGAGACTAAATCTATTGTAATGATAGGTGAAATAGGTGGAACCGCAGAGGAAGAAGCTTCAGAGTTTATAAACAAATCAAAAATTAAAAAGCCAATGGTCGGTTTTGTAGCTGGCTTAACAGCCCCCCCTGGCAGAAGAATGGGTCATGCTGGTGCTATTATTTCAGGTGGAAAAGGTGGGGCCAACGACAAGATTGAAGCAATGAAGTCAGCGGGAATTACTATTTCTAAATCTCCAGCAGACATAGGCAGGACACTTTTTGAAAAACTTAAGGCTTGATTTTAGACAATTTGTGATATTATTGATTGAAAATGTCAGTTGATAAGGACAATCAAAAGTACAAAAAAACCTCATTTTTAACAGGAGTTAATAGCGACTATATTGAGGAATATTATTCACAATACATTCAAAATCCTAAACTATTAACTAATGATTGGATAGAATTTTTTAAGGGTTTAAACGAAGACTCGAAAAATATTATACAAAATATTAAAGGGCCTAGTTGGAATCCTAAAAAAATAAATCATATAGATTTAACTAAAAACAAGAAGAGTATTGCTAAGGAAGAAGTTGCTGAACTTACTTCGACCAAGCAAGCATCTGCCGACTCCGTAAGAGCCATAATGTTAATTAGAGCTTACCGAATTAGAGGCCATCTAATTGCTAATTTAGATCCATTAAATTTACAAGCAAAGGAGGAACATCTAGAACTTAAACCTGAAACATATGGATTTAAAAAAAAAGATTATGATCGTAAAATATTTTTAGACGGTGTACTTGGACTTCAATATGGTAATTTAAATGAAATTTTAAAGATACTAAAGAAAACTTATTGTTCTACGATAGGTTATGAATTTATGCATATGAGCGACCCTGAAGAGAAATCTTGGGTCCGTAATAGAATTGAAGGACCTGAAAAGACAATAGCTTTCACGGATAATGGAAAAAAAGCTATTCTTAATAAAATTATTGAAGCAGAGGGTTTTGAAAAATATTTACAAATTAAATTTGTTGGAACAAAAAGGTTTGGATTAGATGGTGGAGAGTCATTAATACCTGCATTAGAACAGATTATTAAAAGAGGGGGAAATTTAGGAGTTAAAGAGATAAAAATTGGTATGCCTCACAGAGGTAGACTTAACGTATTGGCAAATGTTATGGGCAAATCGTACCAAGCAATTTTTAGTGAATTTTTCGGCAAAGGTATTTCTGCAAAAGAAGATTTTGAAGGAGACGTAAAATATCATTTAGGAGCATCATCAAATAGAGAATTTGATGGAAATGTCGTTCATATTAGTTTAACTGATAATCCTTCTCATTTAGAAGCAGTCAACCCAGTTGTTTTAGGTCAAGTAAGAGCAAAACAATTTTTTCATAATGATCGAAGTCGAAAATCAGTTGTGCCAGTTCTTATTCATGGCGATGCTGCATTTGCCGGACAAGGAGTAGTAGCGGAATGTTTTGCTATGTCTGGTTTGCCGGGCCACAATATTGGTGGAACTATTCATGTAATTGTAAACAATCAAATTGGTTTTACCACTGCTCCGAGATTTGCAAGATCTTCCCCTTATCCCTCAGATGTTGCAAAATTATCTCAAGCACCAATTTTTCATGTTAATGGAGATGATCCTGAGGCCGTTGTTCATTGCGCTAAAATTGCTACTGAATATAGACAGAAGTTTAATAGGGACGTAGTAATTGACATGGTCTGTTATAGAAGATTTGGACATAACGAGGGAGATGAACCATCTTTTACTCAACCAATTATGTATAAAAAAATAAGATCTCATTCAACTACTTTAAGTATTTACAGTAAAAAAATTTCTTCTGAAGGTTTATTTGATGAAAGCGAAATTGACATTAAAAGACAAAAATTTAAAAAATTTTTGGAAAATGAATTTAATTCATCAAAAAATTATAAATCTGAACTAAAATGGTTTGATGGAGTCTGGTCAAGATTTAAACCAGGTTTAGGAAAAGATAAAAGGGGCGTGAGTGGAGTAGATAGAAAAACATTGATTTTTACTGGTAAAAAAATATCCGAAATCCCAAAAAATTTTGTGGTTCACAAAACTTTAAAAAAAATATTAGAACAAAAACAAAAAATGTTTACTGAAAACACCCCAATTGACTGGTCGACAGCAGAGTCTTTAGCTTTTGGCACATTATTAATAGATGGTTTTTCCGTTAGATTATCAGGGCAAGACTCTGCAAGAGGTACATTTAGTCAAAGACACTCAGTTTTGAGAAACCAAGAAAATCATGAAAGATATATTCCTCTTAATAATTTAGGAAAAAAACAGAAAAAATTTGAAATAATAGATAGTTTATTATCTGAACTAGCAGTTTTGGGATTTGAGTTTGGTTATTCCTTATCAGAACCAGAAACTTTAGTCCTGTGGGAAGCTCAGTTCGGTGATTTTGCTAATGGTGCTCAAGTAATAATAGATCAATTTATAACTTCAGGAGAGTCTAAATGGGGAAGAGCCAGTGGTTTAGTTTTATTATTACCCCATGGGTATGAAGGACAAGGTCCTGAACACTCATCAGCAAGAGTTGAACGATTTTTACAAATGTGTGCTGGTGAAAATATACAAGTAGTAAATTGTACAACTCCTGCAAATTACTTTCATGCCTTAAGAAGACAAATGCATAGAGAGTTTAGAAAACCTTTAATAGTAATGACTCCAAAATCATTATTAAGAAATAAGAGGTGCATTTCATCAATTGAGGACTTCACGAAAAAAAATAGCTTTCACAGAGTTCTTGAAGATCATGCCTATATTAAAGGTGATTTATCGATCGAATTGAAGAAAGACACAAAAATTGAAAAGGTGGTAATGTGTTCTGGCAAAGTTTACTTTGATTTATTAGATGCAAGAGAAAAATCTAAAAATAATAGTTTGGTAATTGTAAGAATAGAGCAATTATATCCTTTTCCTGCAAAAACATTAGCTAAAATATTAAAAAAATACGAAAATGCCGAATTTATTTGGTGTCAAGAGGAGCCTAAGAATATGGGCGCATGGAATACAGTGAGAAATTACATTGATAGGACACTTGAAATAATTGAATTTAGAAATACTAGAGTTAAATATATCGGAAGAAATGCCTCATCCACAACTGCGACCGGAAATTATAATAAACATCTTGCAGAACAAAAAAAAATATTAGAAAAGGTGGTGGGGAAACCAAATTAATGTCTGAAAAAATTGTTGTACCTATTTTAGGAGAATCTGTTACCGAGGCTACAGTAGCTAAATGGTTAAAAAGTAAAGGAGATAAAGTTTCCTCTGATGAACCATTAGTTGAATTAGAAACCGACAAAGTTAATGTCGAGGTTCCCTCTCCTTCAAACGGTATATTAGAAAATATTTCTGCGAAAGAAGGAGAAACAGTAAATGTAGGTGCTCTGCTTGGTTCAGTTTCTCTAACTCAATCAACTTCTACCAGCCCTGAAATTGAGTCTGACGAAAAAAAATATTCTCCACCAAAATTAAAAAAAAAAGAAACTAAAAAAATTAAAAATATAGAAAATAAACCAGTTGATCTAGTAACTTCAAAAGAAGAAACTATAAACAAAATTTTTGATGATAAACATCTAGTTTTAGAGGAAGAGCCCTTAATTTTAGATAATACACTTAATGAAAATCACAAAGAGACAAAAGAAGAAACCAATAATAGTGACATAAGAGTTTCACCATCTGCAAGAAAAATAGTGTCAGAAAAAAAAATTGATATAAAAACAATTAAAGGAAGCGGAAAAAATGGTTTGATCTTAAAAGAAGATGTAATGGATTTAATGGGGGTCAAGCCTGCTCCTTCTGAGAGAAAAACTGCTTATGGACCAGAAGAAAGAATAAAGATGACAAGGTTAAGGCTCACAATTGCAAAAAGATTAAAGGAGGCACAAGAAAACGCAGCTATGCTCACTACGTTTAACGAAGTTAATATGCATGAAGTTATAAAAATGAAAAATCAGTACAAAGAAGATTTTCAAAAAAAATACTCTGCTAAGTTAGGCTTTATGTCGTTTTTTGTTAAATCATGTATAATTGGATTAAAAAACTATCCTGCGATAAATGCTGAAATTCAAGGTGACGAAATTGTGTATAAAAACTATTATAATATAAGTATAGCAGTGGGTACTGACAAAGGTTTAGTTGTACCAGTTGTTAAAAATTCTGATGAGTTATCTTTTGCAGAAATAGAAAAAACAATTGCAACACTCGGTCAAAAAGCAAGAGATGGTAAAATTACTATTGAAGACCTTCAAGGAGGAACTTTTACAATAACTAATGGTGGTATTTATGGATCTATGCTGTCTACTCCAATTTTAAATCCACCACAATCAGCAGTTCTAGGAATGCACAACATAATCGAAAGACCGGTTGTAGAAGATGGAGAAATTAAGGTAAGACCAATAATGTATTTGGCATTATCTTACGATCATAGAATAATAGATGGAAAGGAAGCGGTTTCTTTTTTAAAAGTAGTTAAGGACTCTTTAGAGCAACCTAAAAGACTATTTTTAAATCTTTAAGTCATGAGTGACAAATTTGATGTAATTGTAATTGGGGGCGGTCCTGGGGGTTACGTCTGTGCTATCAGAGCCTCTCAATTAGGTTTAAAAACTGCATGCGTAGAAAGCCGTGGTGCTCTTGGTGGCACATGCCTTAATATCGGATGTATACCTTCAAAAAGTTTACTTAACCTTTCAGAAAATTTTCATAAAGCTAAAAAAGATTTTTCTAATCAAGGTATAGAAGTGTCAGATGTAAAGCTTAACGTAGAAAAAATGATGAATAATAAAAATAAATCTGTACAGACTTTAACAAAAGGTGTTGAGTTCTTATTTAAAAAAAATAAGGTAAGCTATTTAAAAGGCAAAGGAGTTATATTTTCATCATCAAATGTAGTAGTTTATGATGAAGGAAAAAAAACTTCTTATAGTACAAAAAATATTGTAATTGCTACAGGTTCTTCTGCAGTTTCTTTACCCGGAGTAGAAATTGATGAAAAAAATATTATTTCTTCAACAGGGGCACTTTCTCTGAAGTCTGTACCAAAATCTTTAGTAGTTATTGGAGGAGGTTATATTGGTCTAGAAATGGGCTCAGTATGGAAAAGATTGGGCTCAGAGGTCACTGTAATTGAAAACCTACCTTTTATTACCCCAGGCATGGATCGTGAAATCTCTAATGAATTTCAAAAAATTTTAGCAAAACAAGGCATAAAGTTTAAACTTAATTCTAAAGTTTTATCAATTCAGGATCTTGGCACAGAAGTAAAAATTGAATATCAAGGTAATGAAAAAAATACCAAAGATACGATTTTAGCTGATAAAACCTTAATCGCAGTGGGAAGAAAACCTTACACAGAAGGTCTTAATCTTCATAAAGTTGGGGTAAAAAAAGATGATAAAGGCAGAATAAAAATAAATAAAAATTTCCAAACAGACATTAAAAATATATATGCAATTGGAGATGTTATTGACGGACCGATGTTGGCTCATAAAGCTGAAGAAGAAGGAATTGCAGTGGCCGAGCTATTAGGAGGTCAATCAGGACATGTAAATTATGAAGTGATACCAGGAGTAATTTATACTTCACCAGAAGTTGCTTACGTTGGCAAATCAGAAGAACAATTGAAAAAAGATTGTGTATCTTACAAAATTGGAAAATTTCCTTTTTTAGCTAATTCAAGAGCAAAAGTTAATAATGAGACTGATGGATTTGTAAAAATTTTAGCCGATAGTAAATCAGATCGAGTTCTAGGAGTTCATATTATTGGACCACATTGCGGAGATATGATTGCTGAAATGGCATTAGCGATGGAGTTTGGAGCTAGCGCTGAAGATATTGCTAGAACTTGTCATGCTCACCCAACTCATACAGAGGCTATAAAAGAAGCCGCATTAGCTGTTGATAAAAGACCAATTCATTTTTAATTAGTTTAAAATAAAATAGAATCTATTTATGGAAGTGCCCGTTCTATTACCAAAGGTTTTCAATTATCCATTTACATATATTTATAATTTTCAAAAAATTAAAAGTCTTAATCAAGGAGATTTTGTGATTGTACCATTCGGTAAAAAAAAGGAAATCGGAATTGTTTGGGATAAAATTAGAAGTACCAATAAAAAAATTAAACTTAAACAAATAGAAAAAAAAATTCCAAATGTAAGATTAAGCCAAAAAATTATAAAATTTATCAACTGGTTCTCTTCCTATAATATTGTTCCGAGGGGCATGATATTAAAAATGTGTTTAGGAAATTTAAAGAATTTTGATAAAATTAAAAAAAAAGTATCAAAGCATAAAAAAAAAGTAGCAAAATACCTCTTAAATACAGAGCAAAAAAATGCCTTAAACGGCCTAATTAATTTTGGGAATAAATTCAATGTTTCTGTACTATTAGGAATAACTGGCTCAGGAAAAACAATAGTGTATTTTGAAAGAATCAAGAAATTAATACAAGAAAATAAGCAAGCTTTAATATTAATTCCTGAAATATTTCTCACAACACAATTTAAAAACAGGTTTGAACTATTTTTTGGTTATGAACCGGCGATATGGCATTCAAAAATAAGTCAAAATAAAAAAAAGGACATTTGGCAATCTGTAGCTAACAATGATGTAAAAATTGTTTTAGGTGCAAGGTCTTCTTTATTTTTACCATTTAAAAATTTAGGTTTGATCATCGTGGATGAAGAACATGATGCATCTTATAAGCAAGAGGAAAGTGTTATATATAATGCTAGAGATATGGCAATATCTCGAGCATCTATTGAAAACATACCGATACACTTGATTACTTCAGTTCCTTCATTAGAAACTTATAATAATATAAAAAATAATAAGTATAATAAAATCGAATTAAAAAGTAGATTTAAAGATTATCCCCTACCCAAAACGAAAGTAATAAATTTAAATCTGGAGAATCTTAATAAAAAGTCTATATCTAATGAAACAATTCAAATTGTTGAGAAGTATCTAAAAAAAAATAACCAAATACTTTTTTTTCTAAATAGAAGAGGATATGCTCCATTTCTTATTTGTAAAAAATGTGGCTTTAGACACATTTGTCCCAATTGTTCAATCTACTTAACTTATCATAAAATATTAAATAAGATTATTTGTCATCATTGTGGTTACCAGAATAATTCAAAAAGAACATGTAAGGATAAAAAATTGTTATGTGACTTTTCAATGTATGGACCAGGTGTTGAAAAAGTGTTCGAAGAGTTAAAAAGTATTTTTCCAAATAAAACAATAAGGATATTCTCAAGCGATTATTTAATCAAAAAAAAAAGAGCTGAAAAGTTAATCACAGAAGTTAGTGAAGAAAAAATAGACATTCTAGTAGGAACTCAAATGATATCTAAGGGTTTCAATTTTCCAAAATTAAATTGCATTGTAGTTGTAGATGCAGATTTCACTGGAAAAGGTTTTGATTTAAGATCCACAGAAAAAAATATTCAACTTTATAATCAATTAAGTGGTAGAGCAGGAAGATTTTCAAAAGATTCTATCATAATATATCAAACTATAAATCCTGATAATCAAACATTAAAAAATATTTTGGAAAATAAAATAGAAATTTTTTTTTCCAACGAATTAAAAATAAGAAAAGCAAATAATCTTCCCCCATTTTTTAGATTAATCTCTTTAATTATCTCCGCCACATCTCAAGAAAATAGTTATCAGGGTGCAATTGAAATTAAAAAGAGAATTGAAAAATTAAATCATATACAAATTCTTGGTCCAGTCGATTCTCCAATTTTTAAGAAAAATAAAAAATTTAGAACAAGATTATTGATACGTTCTGAAAGCAAAAATATGTGTCAAAAACCCTTGGCTGAAGTTTTAGAAAATCTTAAAATATCAAGTAAAATTAAACTTACAGTTGATGTTGATCCAATAAATTTCACATAATTTAATATATCATCTTGAAGGGTCGATTAAGCTATGTTAGGACCATTTATTTCTTAGATAAATCTTAAACAGGATTGAAATTGAGTGGAGTAAAAACATTTTCTAATGAGACCTCAGAGCGATATGCTCTAGCTTTGTTTGAGCTAGCTAATGAAAATTCTGAATTAGAGGATATCGAAAAGAATATGTCATTACTTTTAGAAATTTGTAATAACAATTCTATATTTATAAATTTTTTAAAAAATCCTACTTATCGACTAGATATCCAAATTAAAGTTTTTAATAAGATCTCAAAAATTATAAAATTAAATAAATTAGAGGACAATTTTTTACAACTAGTTATAAATAAACGAAGAATATATTTTTTAGATAAAATTCTTGAAAAGTTTATTAAATTAACCTCTGAAAGAAAAGGCAAAATTGATGCAATACTCATATCTTCAAAAGAACTTTCTGATGATGAAAAAAATAATATTAATAAGGAAATTTCAAAAGCCGTAAAGTCAAATATAGATTTTACCTATAAAACAGATAAGAGTCTTATTAGTGGAGTAAAAATTCAAGTAGGAAGCTTATTGATAGATACCTCTGTGAGTAATAAATTAAAGAGATTTAAACAATCAATGATAGAAAATTAAAATGGAAATAAATCCGTCTGAAATAACAAAATTACTAAAAGAACAAATAAAAAACTTTGGAGATAAGGCTGAAGTTTCTGAAGTAGGAAAAGTATTAACCGTAGGAGATGGTATAGCTCGAGTTTATGGCCTAGATAATGTTCAAGCAGGAGAAATGGTAGAATTTAATGATGGGTCAAAAGGAATGGCGCTTAATTTAGAAAGTGATAACGTTGGCATAGTCATATTCGGAGATGATAGAAAAATAAAGGAAGGTGATACTGTAAAACGAACGAACTCAATTGTGGATGTGCCAGTTGGTAAAGAATTACTTGGTAGAGTTGTTGATGGTTTAGGTGTTCCGATAGATGGCAAAGGAAGCCTTTCATCTAAAGTTCAAAGAAAAAGAGTTGAGGTAAAGGCACCAGGTATAATTCCTCGACAGTCAGTAAATGAACCTATGCAAACAGGTCTTAAAGCAATAGATACTTTAATACCCATAGGAAGAGGTCAAAGAGAACTTATAATTGGTGATAGGCAAACAGGAAAGACAGCTGTAGCAGTTGACACAATCATTAACCAGAAGGCTATAAACGAGTCTAAAGATGAAAAGAAAAAACTTTATTGTGTTTATGTGGCAATTGGGCAAAAAAGATCTACAGTCGCTCAAATAGTCAAAACCTTAGAAGATGCTGGAGCAATGAAATATACTACAGTAGTAGCAGCAACAGCTTCTGACAGTGCTCCGTTACAATTTTTAGCCCCTTACACTGGATGTACTATTGGTGAATATTTTAGAGACAACGGAATGCATGCTTTAATAATTTATGATGATCTTTCAAAACAAGCTGTTGCATATCGTCAAATGTCATTGTTGCTAAGAAGACCACCAGGCAGGGAAGCGTATCCTGGAGATGTTTTTTATTTACACAGCAGACTTCTTGAAAGAGCAGCTAAATTAAACGAAAAAAACGGCGGAGGCTCTTTAACTGCCTTACCAATTATAGAAACTCAGGCAGGAGACGTTTCTGCATACATCCCAACTAATGTTATTTCAATAACTGACGGACAAATATTTTTAGAAACTGAATTATTTAATCAAGGAATTAGACCTGCAGTAAACGTAGGTCTTTCTGTTTCTAGAGTAGGTTCTGCAGCACAAACAAAAGCCATGAAAAAGGTTGCAGGTTCTATTAAACTTGAACTTGCACAATACCGTGAAATGGCCGCATTTGCACAATTTGGATCTGATCTAGATGTTTCGACTCAAAAACTTCTAAATAGAGGATCTAAACTCACTGAATTGCTTAAACAAAATCAGTATTCACCTCTTACGGTAGCAGAACAAGTAATATCTATTTTTACAGGAGTAAGTGGTTATCTTGACAATATAGAATTAAATAAGATTAAAAAATTTGAAGCGGATCTATTAGAAAAAGTAAGAAATAATTATCCTGAAATATTAGAAAGTATTAATACTACTGGAAAGCTAGAAGATGTAATTAAAAATAAATTAGCTGAAGCTATAGAAGGTCAAAAAAAGGAAATAACTAATGCCTAGTTTAGATGATTTAAAAAAAAGAATTAAAAGTGTTAAATCAACTCAAAAAATTACAAAGGCAATGAAAATGGTAGCCGCAGCTAAATTAAAAAAAGCTCAAGAAAATGCGGAAAAAGGAAGACCCTATAGTGAAAAATTACAAAACATAATTTTAAATTTAACCAAATCAATTTCAGATGACACTAATGCGCCAAAATTATTGGCTGGCAATGGTAAAGACAAAATTTATCTTTGTGTTGTTATTACCGCTGACAGAGGCTTATGCGGGGGATTTAATTCTAACATCTGTAAATTAGCAAAGAACCACTTCAAAAATATTTTAAAGGAAGGCAAAGTATTAAAAATAATGACTGTAGGTAGTAAGGGGCATGACCAAATTAAAACAGATTATAGCAAATATATAATTGATAAAAAAAGTTTTAAGGAAAAAAAACAAATCTCATTCAAAGAAGCCAACGAAATTGGCAAAAAGGTAATTGAATTATACGAGCAGGAACAATTTGACAAATGTTTTATATTTTATAATAATTTTAAAAATGTAATCACTCAAATTCCAAAAGCCGAGCAAATAATTCCAACTTTTGTTAAAAAAGATGAAAAAGTTAAAGATGACACCTTCTTTTATGAATTTGAACCAGATGAAGATGAAATATTAGAAGATTTATTACCAAAAAATGTATCTGTCCAAATTTTCAAAGCTTTTTTAGAAAATGCTGCAAGCGAACAAGGTTCTAGGATGACCGCTATGGACAATGCTACCAGAAATGCAGGAGAACTAGTTGAAAAACTCACAATAAATTATAATAGAAGTAGACAGGCATCTATCACAAAAGAACTAATTGAAATTATTTCAGGAGCGGAAAGTCTATAATGAATAAAGAAGGTGTTATAACACAATTAATTGGTGCTGTAGTCGATGTAAAATTTCAAGATGAATTGCCAGAAATATATACAGCTCTTGAAACGAATAACGGTGGAAATAAATTAATCTTGGAGGTTGCTCAGCATTTAGGGGAAAATAGTGTACGAACTATTGCCATGGACTCAACTGAGGGACTTAAAAGGGGAGATAAAGTTTTAAATACTAAAGCTCCTATAAGTGTTCCAGTCGGTCCCGAGACATTAGGAAGAATTATAAATGTAATTGGTCAACCAATTGATGAAAAGGGAGACGTCAAAACAAAAGAAAAATGGCCTATACACAGACCTGCTCCTAAATTTACAGACCAATCAACAGAAACAGAAATTCTTGTGACAGGTATAAAAGTAATCGATCTATTGGCTCCTTATGCTAAAGGAGGAAAAATTGGTCTATTCGGTGGTGCTGGTGTTGGAAAGACAGTAACAATAATGGAATTGATAAATAATATTGCTAAGGCCCATGGAGGATTTTCAGTCTTCGCAGGTGTGGGAGAGAGAACAAGAGAGGGTAACGACCTTTATCATGAAATGATTGAGTCCGGTGTAATCAAAAAAGATGGGAAGGGATCTAAAGCAGCTTTAGTTTACGGCCAAATGAACGAGCCACCCGG
>TARA_B100001093_G_scaffold379127_1_pt1 | contig 14861 bp, 13 predicted proteins | sample TARA_B100001093 | Tara Oceans TARA_B100001093 (sample SAMEA2623116) | marine metagenome | biome: marine biome (ENVO:00000447); feature: surface water layer (ENVO:00002042); material: "saline water (ENVO:00002010), including plankton (ENVO:xxxxxxxx)" | depth 5 m
ACAAATATTTGAAGAGATCCTAAAAATCTATAAAATCCGGCAGCTTCTGCATCTGAAATTAAAAAGCCTAATATTAAAAATAAAATTCCAAATATTCCCAGGACTGATGTAAGCCTAATAATTCTTTTAATGGGCATATCGGTGTCTTCAATTTTCATAAATCTTGAAACCAAAACCGAATTAAAAAAGACGGCTACTAATAACGAAGAGCATAGTACTATTGAAAGAGTAATAGGGAAAAAAACCATGAATTTACCTATTCTCCCAGGCCATAATCCAAGTGGAATAAATGCAGCTACTGTCGTAGCTGTGGATATTATTATAGGAAAAGCAATTTCAGAGATGCCTTTTTTTGTAGCTTCTATTCTGCTCATTCCTTCTTTTTCCATCAGCCTGTAGACGTTTTCAACAACAACAACAGCATTATCAACTAACATACCTAATCCGAGGATTAGACCAAATAAGATCATGGTGTTTAATGTATTTCCCAAAGCAGCCAAAATAGCAAGAGACATGAACATTGACATAGGTATTGCAATACCAACAAAAAGAGCATTTTTAAATCCTAAGAAAAATAATAATACTAAAACAACGATGACAACACCAAAAATTATACTATTTACTAAATCTGTGACTTGATTTTCAGTCAATTCAGACTGGTCGTTTGTTATTGAAACTTTTAAGTTTTTAGGAAAAACATTATTTATATTATGCTCAACAATGGAGTGAATCTTTTCTGCGGCATCTATAGTGTTTTGACCAGATCTTTTTTTAACATCTAACATTACAACTGATTCCCCGTTTTCTCTTGCATAAGTTGTAACATCTTTTTCTTTAAACTTTATATCTGCAATATCTTTTAAAAATACAGAGTTGTTGTAAAAAGATTTAACAACAAAATTTTCCAGATCAGATGGAGAGGTTATTTCTCCAATAATTCTAACTGTCTTTCTTTGTTCATTGGCCTTTAAATTCCCAGCCGAGACAGAGATATTTCCTGCTTGAATAGAGTTTATTACATCATAAAAAGAAACTTTGGAAGCCATCATTTTATAAATGTCTACTGCAATTTCAACTTCTTTATCAAGAGCTCCTCTTATATCAACTTTCTTTATTTCAATCAAACTTTCAATTTCATCTTGTAATATTTCTGAGTATTCTTTTAATTTTTCGGTAGTGTAATCTCCTGAGATATTTATATTCAATATTGGCATTTCCTCAGTAAAAGTCATATTGAAAACATTAGGATCAACTTTTACATTATTGTACATGGGCCAATCTTCGCTTGCTACAGCTGTTTCAACTTCATCTTTGACCTTAAGTTTAGCTTCAGTATATCCTATTCCATCGTCAAATTCTATTATTATTAATGAAAAATTTTCTTGAGATGAAGATTTTATTTCTAAGATATTATTGATAGATTTGAGTTTATCCTCAAGAGGTTCAGTAATGAGTTTTTCAAGATCTTCTGCTGTATTTCCAGGATAAATAGAGCTTACAAAAACTATATTTTCCTTTATTTCAGGATAATCTTCTCTTGGCATATTAAAATAGGCATCAATTCCTAGTAGTAGAACTAAACCCATAACTACATACATTGTAGTACTATTGTTTACAGCCCAGGACGATGGTAAAAATTCTTTTTCTTTATTGTTCAATTTCTTATTTTTTAGTTGATGATTTTAACTCTAGCATTGTCCACTAATTTTCTAATTCCTTCAGAAACCACCTTATCACCTGAGTTCAAGCCTGAGACAACCTCTATATTTACTCCGTCATTTTTCCCTGTAATTATGGTTGTTTTAGAAACATAGGTTTTATTATCCTCAATATAAATTTTATAAACATATTCCTTGTTATCACTGTCAATACTAATAAAATTTTGATTGATCATTAACGCTTCTTTGTTTGAGTAATCGTTGATATTTACTTTTGAATTTAAATTGGGCTTTATATTTAAATTATTTTTTTCAATATCCATTTCTATTCTAAATGTTCTGTTTATTGGATTTATGTAATTGCCAGATTGTCTTATTTTAGTTAATACAGATTTATCTAGTAAAGGAAAGTGGGCAATTGCTTTATTCCCAGTATTAATTGAAGAGATGTATTTTTCAGGAACATTTGACTCAATATATAAGTTGTCTAAATTTAAAAGCATCATAAGATTTGACCTACCAGGGTAAACTACTTCACCTTTTTTTGCCACTACATTATCTATAGTTCCGCCAAAAGGAGCCTCAATTAATGTTTTTTTAATTTGTTTTTTTAATTGATTTATACCCTGTTTTTGTGCTTCATAAATTGATTTAGTTTCCAAAAATTTAATTTCGCTTCCGATTTTTTGATCCCACAATCTTTTTTGTCTTTCATAAGTTGTTTTGGTTAATTCAAAACCAATTTCAAGCTGAAATAATTGTTCTTTTAATCCCCCATCATCAATTTTTATCAATGGCTGTCCTTTATTTACTATATCCCCTCTTTTTACATAGATGTTTTTAACAATTCCAGAAAATTCTGGATAAATATTTATTAATTCATCGGACTTAACACTTCCTTGTACTTGAACATAGTGATCAAATTCTATTGGATTAACGGTAAGGACTTCAACTATTGGTAGTTGTGGGTTTGTATCTAATTCCTCTAATTTATTATCAATGATTTGAAGCTTATCAGCAAAATCCTGCTGTGACGTTGCTATTTCTTTTCTTTTAAGCTTGATTTGCTCTATATCATTTGATTCCAGTACGCTTTGTAGCGTAGGGCTATTCTCACATGATGTTATTAAAACGATAAGTAAGAGTGTAAGTATGTTTTTCATTTTAAAATTAATTCTGAGTTAAAATTCCTTCGAGATTTGTTTTTTTATTGATAACCTCGAGCATGGACTGTATTAATTGATTTTGAATAGAGTAAAGTTGAATTTGAGCTTGTCTTAATTCGAGACCAGAGATTAATCCTTCTAAAAATTTTATCTGATTTTTTCTTTCAATTTTTTCTGCAAGTTTTACATTCTCAGCTGCATTATTGTATGAATTTACTGCAAATTGATATTCACTGTTTGCGTTATCTAATTCTATAATAATTTTCTTTTCAGATTCAGACAAATCAACTTTAGATTTTTCAAACTCTATTTCAGCTTGTTGAGTTTTAGCAGATCTTCTAAGAGAACTGAAAACTGGAATAGACATTGAAACACCAGCAATTGAATAGCCATACCAGTTTTGATCTGAATTAAAAAACTTGAAAGAATCATTATTTCCATCGTAACCTCCTTTTATAAATGCTCTAACAGTTGGCAGTGCTTTCGACTTTTCAAGGGTCAATAGTGTCCGTTGAGATTTACTATTGTTCAAAGCCATTTGATAATCAATATTTTTCTCCATTTGAAAGTTTTCTATTGATTTTTTTTCTAGTATACTTTTAAGAGTTAAATCTTGTAGGCTATTACTTAGAACAATTTCTTTATCAATATCATATCCTATAACAAGCTTTAATAAGCTTAATGATGTTTTATTTAATTTTGAAGAGTAGTCAAGCGAGTTTTTAATTGTACTGTAAGTAATTCTCAGTTGTTCTACATTCTCTAGCTCAGTGAGTCCGTTCCTATAGATTTTTTCAATTTCATCTAAATTATTTTGGACGTTTGATAAATTTCTTTTTAAAACCTTAACTCTTTCTTGACTTGCAAGTGCATTTCCATATGCAGAAATAATGGCTCTTTTTACCTCAAGATCAGTTTTTATTTTTGCTTTGTAGGCAATATCCATGTAAAGTTTTATAGAGGCTAATCCCACTGAATACGATCCATCAAACAATAGCTGTGATAGGGTAACCGAACCATCAATTGTTTGTTTTGTTCCAAATGATAATTCAGCAAATTCTCCAGGGTTGCCTCCGAAAAATTCGGCAGGGACTAAAGATATTGGTTGTTTGATGTTGTTATTATATTCAATAAAAGAACTGATTTGAGGAAGACCAGTGGCAATTGTTTCCCATTTTTTTGCATTAGCAATTTTTACGTCGTTTGCTGCATTTTTAGACGTACTATTATTTATTAATCCAAACTCTATAGCCTGATCCAATGTAAATGAATCTTGACTTTGTAATTCAAAAGAGAATAAAATGAGATATATTATTACAGCGATTTTCTTCATTATTTATTAATAAAATGATTTAATTTTTTTAATCCTTTTTCAGTTACGATTGCTCTTAAGTGATATTCAATAAAATCAATTTTTAAGTTGACAGGATCATATAATTTCGTAGGAAAGGTATCAAGATCTCTGATTCCGATCATTCCTTTAAAATAGAGCCTCGAAATAAAGTCTATTTTAATATCCTTTCTAAATAAACCTAGTTTAATTCCATTTTTAAGAGACCCTGTTGTTGATTTTGTAATAAAATCAAATTGTTTCTTATTGATTTCTTTGTGAATCATTGGATAATATTTTTCTAACTGATATAAAGGAGAAACACTTTCTTTTTTTAAGTACTTTATCAAGAAAAGATTGATATCATATATTTCACTAATTGGATTGTCAGAAGTTTTTTTAATTTCAGTAATACCTTTGGTGATACTATTAAACATGTAGCTTGTCACCGCATTTACAAGTTCAGTTTTGTTTTCAAAAAAATTATAAATAGTTTTTTTAGAAATTCCCATTGCATTAGCAATTTGATCCATTGTCACGCTTTTAAATCCAATGGTCAAGAAAAGCTCCCGGGTTTTTTCTAAAATTAATTCTTTCAAGATTTATTTTTGGAGTGCAAATATAAAAAGGAAACTAATAATACGCAAGTAGTTTCCAAAGTTTCATTTAAAAAATTAATATTTATTTAAAATCTTATTAGTGTATTTTTGTAAAAAAATAAAATGATGGAATCGTTTAAGGATTATAATAAAATGCTTGAAGAGGGATTAAAAAAAGTTTCTCTTGGCTCTAAGCCTGACACCTTGTATGATCCAGTTAAATATATATTAGACATTGGGGGGAAAAGAGTTAGACCGGTTCTAGCCTTAATGGCATGCTCATCGTTTGGCTCTAATCCAAATATAGCTCTTAAAGCAGCACTATCAGTTGAGTTATTTCACAATTTCACTTTAATTCACGATGATATAATGGATTCCGCAAATACAAGACGTGGAAAAGAAACAGTACATAAAAAATGGGGGATTAATTCTGGTGTTCTATCTGGAGATGTAATGCTTATAATGGCCTACCAATTGCTAGAGAGTTATGATTCAAAGACTTATTTGGAGTTAAATAAACTTTTAAATAAAACGGCAAAACAAGTATGTGAAGGTCAACAAATGGATATGGATTTTGAATTGAAATCAAATGTTGAATTTGAAGAATACATAAAGATGATTGAATTTAAAACAGCTGTTCTTTTGGGATGTTCTTTGAAAATGGGAGCAATCATTGCCCATGCCTCTAAAGAAGATCAAGAGTTTATATATCAGTACGGTATTAATTTAGGATTAGCATTTCAATTTCAAGACGATTATTTAGACACTTTTGGTCAACAAAACAAAGTTGGAAAAAAAATAGGAGGAGATATATTAGAAAATAAAAAAACTGTTTTGTTTCATATGGCAATTGAAAATTCAAACGAATCACAAAAGGAAAAAATTTTAGAATTATATAGTTCAAAAGAAAATTTGTCTGGAGATAAAATAAATAAAATTACCTCTTTGTTTATTGAAACAAAAGCAGATAAATCTTCTCTGAAACTTGTTGATCAGTACACTAAAAAAGCTATTAAATTAATTAATTGTTTGAGTTTTGATCAAACTAAGAAAAACGATTTTATTAATTTTTCTAATTCTCTTATGAAAAGAGATTTATAGATTAAAAAGTCTTTTATAAATAGTTTTTAAAAATATTCCTGTTGAAAAACTAGACATTATTTTTATTTCTTCAAGCAAATTAGTCTTCTCATCTAGAAATTTAAATATCAATTTGGGATGATTATTTTTAAACATTTGAGTAAATAGTTTTCTTCCTAAGTGGTTGTTATGGAATAATACGTCTAAAAAGATTAAATCATAAAACCAAAACCTTGTTCTTTTTGAATATTTTTTAAAATCATCGTTTTGTTTTAAAAATTTTAAAAGTGTTTTGGTTTTTTTTTCAATATTTTTAAAAGTATAACCAGTACTAGGCTTACTCCATCCTCCTGCTGAACCAATATAAATTATATTTTTAGAATTTTGTTTCTGGAAAGGAAATCCAGTCATTGGAATTTTACCTGATTCTTTATTTATTATGGAATAATCTTTAATACCTGACTGCTGTAAATAACTAACAATAGAATTTTCATATCCTTTTTTATCTAAAAGATCTTTTGAGAATAAAGTATATTCAACTAATGCCTCATTTTTAGAAAAGGGCAATACATACATAAATCTAGTATTAGAGTTTTGTTCAATTGAGAAGTCCATGAAAGTTGCTTCATTTTTATCGAAAATGTCTTCCTTGGTTTTAATAAACCAACCCTCAAAATGTTGAATTAAAAGAGGGTACTTGGAATTATTTTTTAAAAGTTTCCAGTCTAAAATACTGTTGAACACCTTAGCTGAATTGTAAAGACCATTCTCTGTTTTAACTTCACAATGAGTTTCCACATCTCGAACGCTTAAAACCTTGTCTTTTAATGACTGGATATTAGTATTTTTTGAAATTATCTTATTTGCTTGATTATAATAAGACATGCTTTTAAGCATCTTATATCTCAAGGGGTTCAAGGAAATAATTTTATTAATCCCCGGGCTTTTAAAAACTACTTTTTCCCATTTATGAAAAGTAAGAGGGTCCCAATCGCTTTTTTCTTTTTCCCAAAAACACCAAGTTCTATCATCTATTTTTTTAGGGTGTTCAGGATCAATTATTAAGATTTTCTTTTTTGAAAAATATTGGTCAACAGATAGAGCAGAAGCAATTGAAAGACCTGAGGCCCCACCTCCACAAATTATGTAGTCGTAATCTAATTCCATTGTATTTCAAAGATACGAAATAAGATCTTTCAAATTTTTAGACTTATCTAAATTTTTTTTTACTTATACCTAAAAATATCATATATTTGTTGATGTGTTATCCTTCACTGAAGAAAATCATTTAAAAGCTATTTTTCATCTTTCCATTGATGAAAAAATTGGTGTAAGTACAAATGCAATTGCTCAAAATCTAAAAACTAAAGCACCATCAGTAACAGATATGCTTAAAAAATTATGTGATAAAGAGTTAGTGACATACAAAAAATATCAAGGTGCTGCACTCACAGAACTGGGTAGAAAAACAGCATTGAATATTATTAGAAAGCACCGTTTATGGGAAGTCTTCTTGGTCGAAAAACTAAATTTTAATTGGTCAGAAGTGCATGAGGTTGCAGAGCAATTAGAGCATATTAAATCAAAAAAACTTACCAATGAATTAGATAAATTTTTAGGATATCCAACAAAAGATCCACACGGAGACCCTATTCCAAATACTGCTGGCTTTATTAAATACACAACCAAACTTTTATTATCAGATTTACAAATTGGAGATAAGGGAACTTTTGTTGGTGTGAAAGATTCTTCTTCCGCTTTTTTAAAGTTTTTAGATAAAAGGAAAATAGCTTTAGGTTCAAGTATTGAAATTCTTCATATTGAAGATTTCGACGATTCTTTACATATTGGAATGGCAGAAACCAATTTAACTATTTCTATGAAATCAGCTAACAATATTTATGTAACTAAAATATAACTATGTATCAAGATATTATAATTTTTTTTGAAAGTTTAGACCCGGTTTTAGGAGCGTTTATCGCTACTTTGTTTACCTGGGGATTGACTGCTTTTGGAGCTTCTTTTGTTTTTTTATTTAAAACGATGAACAGAGTAGTTTTAGATGGAATGCTAGGATTCACTGGAGGGGTTATGGTAGCTGCAAGTTTTTGGAGTTTATTAGCCCCTGGAATAGAAATGTCAGAGGGAGAAGGATTTGTAAAAGTTATTCCAGCAGCAATTGGATTTGCTTTAGGGGCCCTTTTTATTTTTGGATTGGATAAAATTCTACCTCATTTGCACATAAATTTTAAAGAAGCAGAAGGTATAAAAACACCTTGGCACCGAACAACATTGTTAACACTTGCTATTACACTTCACAATATTCCTGAGGGACTCGCAATTGGAGTTCTTTTTGGTGGGGTGGCTGCAGGATTACCTGAAGCTTCTATTGCTGGAGCAGTAGTATTAGCCATAGGAATAGGGATTCAAAATTTTCCTGAGGGAATAGCAGTAGCAATGCCACTTAGAAGACAAGGAATGAGTAGAAAAAAAAGCTTCATGTACGGACAGGCTTCAGCAGCTGTTGAACCTATAGCAGCAGTTATTGGTGCAGTAGCAGTAACATTTTTTACCCCAATACTACCTTATGCATTAGCTTTTGCAGCCGGAGCAATGATTTTTGTTGTGGTGGAAGAAGTGATTCCTGAAACACAACAGGATAAAAATACGGATATAGCTACACTTGGCTTCATTGGAGGATTTATAGTTATGATGGTATTGGATGTAGCTCTTGGATAGTCTTTTTAAATTTTTATGAAATATTTTTTTGTCTTTTTATTTTTAATCCCTCTGTATACATATTCTCAATTAATCAATATTAAGGGGTCTGTTTACACAGAGTCTGAGGTATTAGGTTATGCCAGTGTAAGTGTATTGGATTCTGATTTAGGGGTCATTGCAGATGAATATGGGAAATTTAATTTAAAAGTTGATCTCTCAGTTCATAAAACACTGTTTGTTTCATTTTTAGGTCATATTCCACAAAAAATTTATTTAGAGAATTCTTTATTAAACTTGAATAATCTAAAAATAATTTTGGAGGAAGATATAAATGGTTTAAATGAAGTGATAGTTACAGGATCTTTAAATGAAGAGTATGTAACAGAATCTCCAGTAAAGGTTAATGTAGTAACAAGTAAAAAAATAAATTCATTTCTTCCCTCAGCAGGATTAGATATCACAAAAATAGTTCAGCTTGTTAACGGAGCTCAAGAAGTAATAGACTGTGGAGTTTGTTACACAAATTCAATAAGTATAAATGGTTTAGAAGGGCCGTATACATCCGTATTATTAGATGGTATTCCTATGTATGGAAATTTAGCGTCGGTATATGGACTTAACGGAATACCTAATATGATAATAGACAGATTAGAAATTATCAAAGGACCAAGTAGTACTTTATATGGTTCAGAAGCAGTTGCGGGTGTAATTAATATTATAACTAAGAATCCTAAAGATCAACCTTTTCTGTCTTTAGACGTTCAAGGAACCACACTTAAAGAGAGTTTTGTCAATTTAGCTTTAACTCCTAGTTTTGGAAAATCCTATGGATACTTTGGGATTAATTGGGATCAAAAAAGTAATTATGATGATTATAATAATGATGGTTTTGGAGATGATATTAATCTAACTAGGTTGTCAATTTTCAATAAATGGAATATTTACAGAAAATCTAAAAAGGAATTTATTATAACAGCAAGATATTATTTTGAAGACAGAAGAAATGGAGTTAAAGAGTACTTGAGTAATAATAATTATAAAAAAATTAGAGGCAACAGTCAAGTATACGGAGAAAGTATCTACACAAATCGTTTGGAATTATTTGGCAAATATGAATTTGCCTTTAGCGAGGGTTTTGAAGTCAACTATTCCTTTTCAAAGCATGACCAAAATAGTTATTATGGATCTGACTATTATCAGGCAAACCAAGATATTTTTTTCTCACAATTCACTTTAGATAGAAATTATGGAAATCATGATTTATTATTTGGAGCTTCGTTTAAAAATAACTTGTATGATGATAATACGATAGCAACTCAGTCTGTGGTCAATGGATCAATAATTAATAATAATTCAAATCGATTAATTCCAGGATTATTAATTCAAGATCAGTATAAACCATCTGAAAAAATATCTATAATTGGTGGTCTTAGAGTAGATCACTTTAATGAACATGGTTTTATTTATGCTCCTAGTTTTCATATTAAATATAATCCAGGAGATTGGTTGTCATTAAGATTAAATGCTGGTACAGGGTTTAGGCTGGTTAATTTATTTACTGAAGATCATGCATTTATTACTGGACAAAGAGAAGTAAAAATTTTAGAGGAGCTAAAGCCAGAACAGTCCAGAAGTCTAATCTTTAATGCTAATTATATTTATACTGGTTTAAATGGGTCTGGTAATATTGACTTGGATCTTTTCTACACCTATTTTTCAAACAAAATAATTCCAAATTATGATAATAAAAATTTCATTATTTATGAAAATTCAGATGGATATGCTTATTCCAATGGAATTAGCGGAGCATTAAATCATACTTTTTTAAATGGAGTTGCTTTTTCCTTAGCCTTCAATCATCAAATTGTTAGATATACTGAAATTGAAAATAATAAAGAAAATTTTTTTGATATGGAGCATTCTCCAAAATGGACTGGTAGTTTTAATTTAAAACTTCCAATTAATAAAAAATGGTCTATTAATTCTTCCTCTAATTACGTCGGAGTTATGCAATTGCCAATTGTATTTGAAATGAAGGATAACGGAGAAATAAGTTCTGTGGCTAGACCAACTAAAAGCAAGCCATTTAGTATACATAATATTAATATAAATGGTATTCTAAACAATAAAAATGAAATTTATTTTGGCATACTAAATGCTTTTAATTTCAGACAAAAAAAATCTCCATTAGTTGGATTTAACGATCCTAAATATCCAACAGGATTTAGTCCATATTTTGACACATCATACTCATATGCTCCAAACCTAGGAACAGAATTATTTATAGGTTACCGATTAAATATTGGAAACAAATAATTGTTTTTTTAATCGTTGAAAGATGCTAATGTAAAAACAGTTTTACGCGATAATATAACTCTGTTATTGGAAACTTTATTTACAAATAATTTAAATTCTTGACTGCTAAAAAGTTCATCAAGGCCATTAACCAAACTAACCATGTCAATAGCACCTATAATAGCATGATGGGTTGAACCCGAATCATTTTGACCGCCCGCAAAAACTTCACTCAAACCGTATTCTGTAAACAATTTTGATTTACCATTTTCCTCCATTTTAGAAATAAGATCTTTGTATGCATCCATATACGTAAATGGATTTTTAACATTCATAACAAAAACCATTGTAACCCCTGTTTTACCTTGTCCTTTACCACCTACTAAATTTCTTAATAAAGTTTGGGAATTTTCTTTTATGAGTGGGGTGAGAAGTTGATTTATTTTTTGAAACTCCTCGGAAGAATTAGTTCTAGCATATTCATCTTGCATTTCTTGTACATCACTAAATTTGTATACAAAAGATAAATTAGAATCCTCAATTCCATTAAAGTGTTCGTCAACTATTTCAACAGTAGCTGCACCTGCCTTTGCAAAATCTGTTTCAAAATGATTTGTCATTTCTGAGATTATTGTTTGAATATTACTTGGATCTTCAACCTTAAAACTATAGATAGATGTAATTCCTTGAGAATAAGTTGATATAGAGAAAATAATAAAAACAATTTTTATAAATATTTTTTTCATGATTTAATTTTTAATTAGCCATCTCAGCATTGTATGCAGTAGGGTCAAATGCATTATATACTTCCACTACCTTATTATTTTCCCATTTAAACCAACAATATCCTTTAAGAATAATTTTATTATTAGTTTTTTTTGAAACTGCTGACCAAGTATACCAATAATTAGTAAATATTTGTCCATCATTATAATACATTGTTGAAACATCAGCTTCGGAATGCTTAATATTATCAAAAAAATTATGCCCAGCGGAAAAGGCTTCATTTACTTCTTCAAAAGTCAAATCTGTATCATTTATGTGAAATATTACATTTTCACTAAATATAGATTTAACACTTCCAATATCGTTATTTTGATAAGCTTTTGTAAAATTAAGCATGGCATCTGACTTGTCGTCATTTCCTACCATATAACCTGACATAGGATCAGTTTTTTCTGAGCTATTAGTTTTATTTACAGAATTACAAGAAATTAGAAAACTGGTTACAATTAAGTATAATATTATTTTTTTCATTTTTAAGATTTTCTTTTAAAGTTAAATAAAAAAGACATAAATACATGCTTAATAGTAAGAACTTAATAATAGTTTATAATTTACTTTCTGCTTGATTTAGCAATTTCTTCAAAATCAATGTTAGTATATTTAAATGTTTTTCCTGAGAATAATTCTTCTCCGTATGTTTTAACCCAGTCATTGTGAAGAGCTAGATCAATTTGTGTTGGCGGAATTAAATTAAAATCTACAGAGTATAATTCATCAATCTCTCCAGGTAGAAAAATGTTTCTAGCATAGTGAAAGTTATCGATTAAATTGATATGCGGTAGAAGGTCAATAAATGTACTAATACCATTTTTCTCATTGGTTATTTTTGCTGTGATATGTAAATAAGGAATAAATCCACCTTCTGGTGTTCCTTTTGGAATATTTTGAGTGTCCCAATTAACACGAGCTTCTATATGTACATTAGTTTGATTTTCTCTCAAATGCATGGAAGAGGGCATTATGTGATCTTTTATTGCCCCTTCAAAAACAAAAATAATTCCCGGCTCCACTCTTTCTTCACCAATTATTAATTCTTGTGCATTTACACCAACATAAAAAGTTAAAAAGGCAAATACACTAAATATTATTTTTTTCATTTTTCTCATTTTTATATGAATTTTCAAGTATTTTAACATCATTTAAAAGTTTATCTATATCTTCTTTATTAGTTCCATCATAGTAGCCTCTAATTCTTTTTTCCTTATCAATTAAAACAAAGTTTTCGGTGTGAATCATATCATATTTTCCACCATCTCCATCGTTTTTTGCAACTAAATAAGATTTTCTTGCTAGCTCATAAATTTGTTTTTTATCTCCAGTAAGTAAATTCCACTTATTATCATTTACTTTATTTTCTAAAGCATATTTTTTTAATTGGTCTACATTATCAATTTCAGGTGTAACACTATAAGAAACTAAAAGAACATTCTTATTCATTGTCTTCTGCTGAATATCATACATATTTTTAGTCATAATAGGACAGATTGAGGGGCAAGTAGTAAAAAAGAAATCAGCAATATAAATTTGATTTTCATAATATCCTTGTGTGATTTGTTTACCATTTTGATTTGTTAATGAAAAATCAGAAATTTTATGATACTTCTTAACATGTTGAATTTCTTCTTCAACAAGTTCAGAAGAAACCATATTGGGGCTGTATATAGGCAAAGTTATTTTGGGTTGTAAAATGAAATAAAATGAAGTCAGAACAACAACTGAAAAAAAAGTCATAATTAAAATTAGAGGACCATATCTTTTAAAAAATTTTTTATACAAAGTTTTATTTTTTTCAAAATTAAATCATTTTAAAATGATGGCAATAGATAGTTTAAAATACTTTTTTAGTATAAACTTAAAAACGTATTTTTGCTCTCAAATTTTTAAATATGATTTTTTTAATCAAAACAATTCAATTTCTTTTAAGTCTAGGAATTATAGTAGCTCTTCATGAGCTTGGCCACTTTATTCCAGCTAAACTTTTTAAGACTAAAGTGGAAAAATTTTATTTATTTTTTGATTGGCCTTTCGCTTTATTTAAAAAGAAAATTGGAGAAACTGAATATGGAATTGGAGCTCTTCCTCTTGGAGGGTATGTTAAAATTGCAGGAATGATTGACGAGAGTATGGATACAGAACACTTAGATAAAGAACCAGAGCAATGGGAATACAGATCTAAGCCAGCTTGGCAACGACTTGTGATTATTAGTGGAGGAATTGTGGTTAATTTAATTTTGGGTTTTGCAATATATGCTATGGTGGCTTTTGTTTGGGGTAAGAATATACTTACAAATGAAAATTTACCTGGCGGATTTGAAGTAGCAGAAGTTATGAAACCTTATGGTTTTAAGGACGGAGATAAAATTATTAAGGTTAACGGTGAAGATTTAGAAAATATTATAGATATAAATAAATACCTGTTTTTAAGAAATGTTGAGGAGGTTGGAGTTGAAAGGTATAATGGAAAAAAAGAAAATATTTCTATACCTCAAAATATTGGGACAATAATGTTTGAAAATGGGGCTATTAATGCATTTACACCATTAGTCCCCGCAGTTTTAGATTCAATAGTTCCGAATTCCCCAGCCTATATTGCAGGATTACTTTCAGGAGATAAAATCTTAAGAGTAAACGGAAATGAAATTGTTAAGTGGCAAGACTTTACTGAGTTGGTTAAATTAAATGATTCTCCAAATATTAATGTCGAAATTGAAAGGAATAATGAAGTTATTTCTAATATAATTCCATTAGGTGAAGACAATAAAATAGGAGTTACTGTCTTGCTACCTAAAATAGTTCCTACCCAAATTTCATATTCATTTCTTGAAAGTATAACAGAGGGTTATGATAAAGCATATTGGACTTTAATGGATTATGTTGGACAATTTAGTTACGTATTTACTCAAAAAGGTATTACTCAACTTGGTGGTTTTGGTGCAATAGGGAGCCTGTATCCTGCTGCATGGAATTGGCAAGGGTTTTGGGAAACAACAGCCTTAATTTCCATAATTTTAGGATTTATGAATGCACTGCCAATACCTGCTTTAGATGGTGGACACGCTACTTTTTTATTTTACGAAATGCTAACTGGAAGAAAGCCCAATGATAAAATTGTAGGCTATGCTCAAATGTTTGGTTTCTTTCTTTTAATAGCATTAGTTTTATTTGCAAATGGCAATGACGTTTACAGATATTTATTTAATTAATTTGACGAGAATAAAATATAATT
>TARA_B100001093_G_scaffold20617_2_pt1 | contig 14825 bp, 8 predicted proteins | sample TARA_B100001093 | Tara Oceans TARA_B100001093 (sample SAMEA2623116) | marine metagenome | biome: marine biome (ENVO:00000447); feature: surface water layer (ENVO:00002042); material: "saline water (ENVO:00002010), including plankton (ENVO:xxxxxxxx)" | depth 5 m
CGGAGGAACAAAAAACATACCCTGATTGGCAGCTGCCGCAAACCCAGAGGCGTAAACACTTCCTGTTCCTTGAAAAGCAAATAATTTATGATCTAAATTGGATGTTTTAACATACATATTCCCACCTGCTTCATTAGAGCTATACTTATTACCCTCAATTATAAAGTATCCCCCGGCTTTTTCAATGGTACCATAAGTTTCACCATTTACAATTATTTCAGTATTATCTTGATCGGCTATTAATAAAACATTTTCCCAACCATTATTCCCATTTCCCCTGATAAAAATATACTCTGATCCAACTAAATCAGATCCAACAATTTGATCAAATCCATAATCTTGTCCTCCTGTTTCTGTAGCAAAACTTCCGCTGGCTGACCCAGTGTTAATTATTACAGGCTTGCTGGAGGTTACTAAAGTCCCTATTAATTCGTTTCCAAAACCACCTTGACTAGCCAGGATATAGCTTTCTCCTTTATTAAGATTGACAACATGAGGAAGATCAGGGGTTTTGGGACCTCCTGTTGTATCAATATCTTTGGTAAAATTAAAAGTAACTTGAGTCAGATCTTCAGAAGCCATCACCGAAATAAAACCAATGTGTGAAGAGTTTTGGTTTTGAAACATTCCAGCACGAAACCGGGTTCCTAGTCCAGATTTACCTTTACTAACCAATGCCCCTGCTTGATATTGTTGGCCATCTGAATTTGCTCTTACTGAGACATAGACATCTGAATCAGACTCAACAACGAATCCTTTATTTAAAACTTGTTCTGTTTGAGATGGATCAACAAAAAAATTACTCCACCAGCCGTTATTATCTCCAGGATCTTGAGCTAGTTCAATTGCTGCAGGTATATTATTGTCAATAGTTCCTTGAAAAAAGACAGTACCTGAGTCCGATGTTGCACCAACTACTCCACCTACTTTTACCTCAAAATTTACTGGCGATGTACTAGGAGTCGAAATATACAGCCACTGATCTCCTGGGTCATCTGTAGCAGTTATTGGTGGGATATAATGAATTTTACTTAACTGAGCATTAACAACAGCTAAAGGAAATAAAAAGAATAATAAAAAATATTTTTTCAACGTATATTTTAATCTTGCGTAAACTTACATGATAATTAGAAAATAACAATTATCAAATAAGATTATTGCACTTAGATTCATTTTAAATTTTAATAAATTAAAAATGATAATAGTGTAATTTTTTTATGTAAATGGAGATGCTTTTTATAAATTTATAAATAGTTATAAAGAGATGCTTAAATAAATGAAGAATAAAAAAAACAGAAGAGAAGCATTAGTATATCATGCAAAACCAAATCCTGGAAAAATTGAAGTTGTTCCAACAACTAAATATAATAGTCAAAGGGATTTATCTCTTGCTTATTCTCCTGGTGTGGCTCATCCTTGTCTTGAGATAGAAAAAAATATTGAAAATGTATACAAATATACTTCAAAAGGAAACTTGGTTGCAGTAATTACCAATGGAACAGCTGTTTTAGGTTTGGGTGATATTGGCCCAGAGGCTTCAAAACCTGTGATGGAAGGTAAAGCGTTGCTATTTAAAATTTTTGCTGGAATTGATGTTTTTGACATTGAAATAAACACTAAGGATACTGAAAAATTCATTGAAACAGTAAAAAATATTTCTCCAACATTTGGAGGGATTAATTTAGAGGATATTAAAGCGCCAGAAGCTTTTGAAATTGAAAAAAGACTCTCTGAAGAACTTGATATTCCTGTAATGCACGACGATCAACATGGAACAGCAATAATTTCCTCTGCTGCTTTATTAAATGCCTTAGATATAGTAGAAAAGAAAATTGAAAATGTAAAAATGGTAGTTTGTGGAGCTGGTGCGGCTGCTATTTCGTGTACAAGAATGTATAAAGCTTTTGGGATTGACCCCAAAAACATAATTATGACTGATAGTAAAGGTGTTATAAGGTCTAATAGAAAAGAACTATCAAGTGAAAAAAAGGAATTCGCTACAAATAGAAAAATAAACACTTTGGAAGAGGCCATGATTAATTCTGATATTTTTATTGGTCTTTCCAGAGAAAATATGGTTACTCCAAAAATGTTGTTATCAATGAAAAAAAATCCCATTGTTTTTGCAATGGCAAATCCAAATCCTGAAATAGCGTATGATTTAGCAATGAAAACTAGGGATGACATCATTATGGCTACGGGTAGATCAGACCATCCTAATCAAGTTAATAATGTATTGGGATTCCCGTTTATTTTTAGAGGAGCTTTAGATGTAAAAGCCTCTAAAATTAATGATGAAATGAAGATGGCAGCTGTGAAAGCACTAGCTTCACTAGCAAAAGAAACTGTTCCTGAATTTGTGAATATTGCCTACGATAAAACCAAGCTTACATTTGGAAAAAGTTATATTATCCCAAAACCTTTTGATCCAAGGCTAATTACCAAAATACCACCTGAAGTGGCCAAAGCTGCTATAAAATCAGGTGTGGCAAGAGCTCCAATTGAAAATTGGGAAAAATATGAAGAAGAACTCCACTCTAGACTTGGAAATGACAATAAAATAGTTAGACTTTTAGCAAATAGAGCCAAGGCAAATCCTAAAAAAATAATTTTTGCTGAAGCAGATCATTTGGATGTTCTAAAAGCTGCTCAAATAGTACATGAAGAAGGAATAGGTTTTCCAATTCTACTAGGTGATAAGGATGTAATATTAGAACTAAAATCTGAAATTGAATTTGAGGATGAAATTCCAATTATAGATCCAAAATCTAGTGAAGAAATAGAAAATAGAGAAAAATATGGAAAAAAATACTGGGAACTAAGAAGAAGAAAAGGAGTTACTTTGTTTGAAGCAGTAAATAAAATGAAGCAAAGAAATTTATATTCTGCAATGATGCTGTTAGATGGTGAGGCAGATGCTTTAATTTCCGGCTATTCAAGAAGTTACCCTGTAACGGTAAAACCAATGTTGGAAGTCATAGGTAAAGCTCCTGACGTAAATAAAGTAGCCACAACTAATCTAATGATTACAAGTAAAGGCCCCTTATTTTTATCTGACACATCAATTAATATTGACCCAAGTTCAAAGGATCTAGCAGTTATAGCTAAAATGACAGCAGAAACAGTTAAAATGTTTGGAATGGAACCAAATATCGCAATGTTATCTTACTCAAATTTTGGATCATCAAATCATCCTATGGCTTTAAAAGTTAATCAAGCAGTTAAATTTTTACATAGAAATTTTCCTGATTTGAAAGTAGATGGTGAAGTACAATCTGATTTTGCTCTTAATAAAGAAATGTTTAAGGATAAATTCTCTTATTCAAAACTTTCTGGAAAGAATGTTAACACATTAATTTTTCCAAACTTGGATTCAGCAAACACTAATTATAAAGTGATAAAGGAATTAGACAATGCGCTTTCAATCGGACCAATTATGATGGGAATGTCTAAGGCAGTACATGTTTTACAATTAGGCGCAAGTGTTGAAGAAATGGTAAATATGTCTGCTGTTGCAGTTGTTGATGCTCAAAAAAAAGCTAAAATTAAAAAATGATTACACAACTAAAAGGAAGAATGATTGAGAAATCTCCAACAGAAATCGTAATTGATTGTAATGGAGTGGGTTATTTAGTGAATATATCGCTTAATACTTTTTCAAAATTGTCAGATTCTGAGAGTATAAGTTTATACACTCATTTACAAGTTAAGGAAGACTCACATACTTTGTTTGGTTTCTTTGAAAAGACAGAAAGAAATTTATTTAGACAATTAATTTCAGTTTCTGGAATTGGAGCTAGTACAGCAAGGACAATGCTTTCTTCATTAACACCCGGGGAAATACAAAGTGCGATAGTTTCTGGGAATGTTTCAGTTATTCAATCAGTAAAAGGAATTGGCTTAAAAACTGCACAAAGAGTAATAATTGATTTAAAAGATAAAGTAAGTTTAATTTCAGAAAACGATCAATTTATTGGAAATATTAGCAATACAAACCAAGATGAAGCGTTATCAGCATTAGAGGTTCTAGGTTATAATAGAAAACAAACTAGTAAGCTAATAGAAATGCTTGTTAATAATTCACCAGAAATGTCTGTGGAAGAGTTAATAAAAGGGGCATTGAATAAATTGTGAAGTATTGAATAAAATTTCCTTTAAAAAAAAGTTTTTTTTATTATCATCCATATTAACTCTAATATACAATTACAGTTTATTTAGCCAGAAGATTATTAATTTAGACACTATTGGTAATACTGTATATTTAGGAAGTTTTAAACTAAAACCACCTTCTTTTTTTGTTTCTAAGTATACTTATGATCCACTCACTGATAAGTATGTATTTACGACAAAAGCAGGGGAGATTAATGTAGGCACCCCTCTTTTTTTAACTCCATCAGAGTATCGAAAACTAATAAAATCAAATAATATAAAAACATATTTTCAAGAGAAATTAAAATTGCTTGAGGATGAAGATTCTGATGAGTCAAAAAAAATAAAAAACTTACTTCCTGATCTATATTTAAATTCAAATTTTTTTCAGTCAATTTTTGGAGGTGATGAAATTGAACTGACCCCCCAAGGGTCTATTTCAATGGATGTAGGTGCTCGTTATCAAAAAAGAGAAAACCCTTCAATTTCTACAAGAAATCAAAGTAATATTAATTTAGATTTTAACCAATCTATAAGTTTAAGTTTGAATGGAAAAATTGGAGAGAGATTAACTATATCTTCAAACTATGACACTCAATCTACGTTTGATTTTCAAAATTTATTAAAGCTTGATTATACTCCAACTGAGGATGATATTATTCAAAAAATTGAGTTAGGAAATGTAAGTATGCCATTAAGTGGGTCTTTGATTTCTGGAGCTCAAAGTTTATTTGGTTTCAAAACAGAACTAAAATTTGGAAACACAAGAGTTACCACAGTTCTTTCTGAGCAAAGATCTCAATCACAAACTGTTATGGCCAAAGGAGATGGAAGCTTTGAAGAATTTTCAATATTTCCTTTGGATTACGATGAGAATAGACATTTTTTTTTGGGACAATATTTTAGAGACAAGTATGATAAAACCCTTAAAAACTACCCTTATTTAAACACGCAAGTCAATATAACCAGAATCGAGGTTTGGGTTACAAACAGAGTAAATCAAACTCAAAATGTAAGAAATGTGTTGGCATTGCAAGATTTAGGAGAATCAGATCCTTTAAAAACAAAAATAGATGAATTTTATCCTAGTTTTATATTAAAGACTGGGAGTAATGTCTATCCTGACAATTCAGTCAATAAATTTGATCCATTATCAATAGGTACCGGGCTTTTAAACTCTTCAATTAGAGAAATAGCTAATGTTAAAAATGGATTTGGACCAATATCAAACTTAATAAGTGAGGGTAATGATTATTCTGTTTTGGAAAGTGCGAGAAAATTAGAACCCAATGAGTATAAACTTCATGAGAAATTAGGATACATATCCTTAAATCAACCATTAAATAATGATGAAATTCTAGGGGTTGCCTACCAATATACTGTTGGTGGTCAAGTTTTTCAGGTTGGAGAATTCGCCAATGATGGAATTGACGCAACAGACACATATGAAAACAATGGTCAACTTCAAATTTCAAACAATAGTCTAATTGTTAAAATGTTGAAAAGTAGTCTTACCAATATTAATCAGCCAGTTTGGGATTTGATGATGAAAAACATCTATTCCATAGGGTCATATCAAATTAACAAAGATGATTTTAAACTAAACATATTTTACACTAATCCTTCTCCATTAAATTATATTGAACCAGTAGATTCTTCAATATGGCCCTCTTCAATTGATGGTAAAACTTTACTATCAGTTTTTAATTTAGATAATTTAAATATGAATAATGATATCCAAAATGGGGGAGACGGTTTTTTTGATTTTGTTCCTAACCTAACAATAAATTCAACTAATGGTTTGATTATTTTTACATCAGTTGAGCCTTTTGGGGAATATCTTTTTGATAAGTTAAAAAATAGTAATTCAAATTCTGAGAATTATGAAAATTATAACTCTTATAATGAAAATCAAAAAAAATATGTTTATCAGGAAATTTATAAATCTTCAAAAATCGAAGCTGAGGAAAAAATAGAAAAAAATAAATTTCAATTAAAAGGGTCATATAAGACATCGGGCGATTCGGGAGGTATTGCCATTGGTCAGTTTAATGTGCCAAGGGGTTCTGTTAAAGTTTCTGCTGGTGGAAGATTATTGCAAGAGGGGATTGATTATACAGTAAATTACCAAGCAGGTAGAGTTCAAATTTTAGATGAAACATTAAAAAACTCAAATATTCCTATTGAAATCTCAACAGAGAGTAATTCTTTTTATGCTCAACAGAAAAAGAGATTTTCGGGAGTTAACATTGAACATAAATTTAATGATAACTTTATTTTGGGTGGATCTTTAATGAATTTAAGTGAAAGATCAATTAGTCAAAAGGCCAATTACGGGGTTGAACCGGTAAATAATACAATGATAGGTCTAAATGGAATTTTTTCTACTGATATTCCTTTTTTAACTAGAATGGCAAATAAACTCCCAAATATAAACACTCGAGTTCCCTCTACAATTTCACTTAAAGGTGAAGTAGCTTTTTTACATGCTGGTAAACCAAAAAATTCAGGTTATGATAACAGTGCTACTGTTTATGTTGATGATTTTGAAGGTTCGGAAACCAATATAGACTTAAGAGATAATCTTTCATGGAAACTTTCAAGTGTTCCACTTAATGTTAATGGTTCTCAGTTTGGAACTGATGACTTGAGACTAGGTCACTACAGAGCAAAATTGGCATGGTATAATATTGATCCAGTTTTTTATACTAGACAAAGACCAGCCGAAATAGACGATAATGAATTATCAAAAAATGAAACAAGAAGAATATTTATTGATGAAATTTTTCCACAACAGGACTTAATTGAAGGTCAATCAAGAGTTCAAAATACATTTGATTTAAATTATCTTCCAAATGAAAAGGGTCCTTATAACAATATAGAAAATGATTTATTTATAAATAATACTGAAAAAAATTGGGGAGCTATTTCTAGAAAAATTAATACTACCAATTTTGAACAGTCTAATGTTGAGTTCATTCAGTTTTGGTTATTAGATACATTTGAAGACAATTCGTCAGGAGACAATTATCTTGGGAATTTAGTTTTTAATCTTGGAAGTATTTCAGAAGATATTTTAAAAGATGGTAAAAAATTATATGAAAATGGATTACCAACTGTTAATTCTCAACAAATAACAAATAATTCATCTTGGGGAATTTCTCCAGCTACTCAGTCATTAGTTTACACTTTTGATGCTGATGCTAACAATAGAAAACTTCAGGATTTAGGTTATGATGGATTGAATGATCAAGATGAGAAAATCAAATACTTTAACGGAGATAACTCAGATCCAGCTGGAGATAATTACCAATATTATTTAAACACAAGTGGGGGAATATTAGATCGATATAAAAACTATAACGGGACACAGGGCAACTCACCTGTTTCATCAGACTACAGAGGTTCAACAACAGTACCTGATTCTGAGGATGTTAATCAAGACAATACTATGAATACCATAGATAGTTATTTTGAATACATTATACCAATTAAAAAAAATATGGATGTTGGGAATCACCCCTTTATAAGCGATGTAAGAAATGATGTTAAAGTAGATCTTCCTAATGGACAAACAAAAAACACTCGCTGGATCCAATTTAAAATCCCAGTTTTTAAACAGTTTTATAAAAGCAGTAAGTACAGTCCATACTTTAATGCAGTAAATGGAATAGATAATTTAAGGTCTATTAGATTTATGAGGATTTTATTGAAAGATTTTTCTGGCCCAGTAAACTTTAGGTTTGCTACTTTGGATTTAGTTAGAACTGATTGGAAAAGATATTCAAAAACTCTTAACAAGGACAACATATTGTATCCAAATACTTCATTTGATATTGGTTCGGTAAATATTTTAGAAAATGAAAATAGAGTTCCCGTAAATTACATACTTCCGCCTGGTGTTCAAAGAGAAGAGATTAATTCTAATAGTTCAATTATTAGACAAAATGAGCAGTCGATGACAATTAAGGTTACTAATCTTCAACCTGAAGATTCAAGAGCAGTTTATAAGAATTTAGATTTTGACATGAGACAGTATAAAAAGTTAAAAATGTATATTCATGCTGAATCTATTGAGGGTAGCCCTTCGCTACCTGGTGAAGGATCTTTTGAGGATTATGATAAAAGACTGGTTGGTTTTATTAGAATGGGCTCAGATTTCACTGACAATTACTATCAAATTGAGGTACCATTAAAGCCCACTGCATTTAATCAGGGTAGTTCAAATAAATTTAGTGCAGACCAAGTTTGGGAACCTGATTCAAACTCGATTGATTTTTCTTTAGAAATATTAACAAAATTGAAGGCTCTAACTCTATCAAGTCAATCTAATTTATCTCAAACATTGTATTTTAATGAAGATCTTCAACAAATAGATGAATTTACTTCAATTTCAAGTTTGCCAGGAGATAAAAAATATAAGTTTGCTATTAAAGGTAATCCAACTATTGGAGGAATTAAAACTTTAATGATTGGAGTTAAGAACCCTTCAACTAATAAGGGAGATATTCTCTCTGGTGAAGTATGGTTTAATGAACTTAGACTTTCAGAAATTGATGGTAAGGGTGGATGGTCTGCCCTGGGTTCTCTTGAAGCAAATATTGCCGATGTAGCAAATTTCTCTGTTTCTGGAAAAATGTCAACTGTTGGTTTTGGATCAATTGATAAAACCCCAAATCAAAGAAGTAGAGAAGATTTTAAACAATACGGATTTATCGGAAGTGCAAATTTTGGAAAATTTTTACCTGAAAATTGGGGGATTCAAATACCTCTTGCCTACAGTGTTAATCAGCAAGTAACAACCCCTGAGTATGACCCTTTTTATCAAGATATAAGATTAAATGATAGATTGGCTTCTGCAGAGAGGAAAAGTCAACGAGATTCCATTAGAGATCAAGCAATTTCTTTTAAACAATCAAAGAGTATAAGTTTAATTGGGTTAAAGAAAAATAGAAGTGAAGATAAATCCGAAAGATTTTATGATATTGAAAATTTCGATTTTTCATACAGTTACAATCAAGAAATTGAACATGATTATGAAATCGAAAATTTAACTAAAAAAACTGTCAGAGCAGGCGCTCAATATAGTTTTAGTTTTGAACCATTTGTAATCTCTCCATTTAAGTCAGTTTCGTTTATTAGCGATAGTAAATATTTGGAGTGGCTTAGTGAATTTAATATTAACCCTTTACTGTCTTCAATCTCATTTAATACTAATATTAATAGAACCTTTAATAGTCAGCGCTTTAGGGAAGTTTATATAGAAGGGGCCGATTCTTCAAAACAAATAGCACTGCCAGATATTCAGCAAAGGAATTTTTTATTTGACTGGAATTTAAGTTTAAGTCAAAACCTTACTAATTCTTTAAGATTGGATTTCTCAGCATCAAACAATAGTGTGGTAAAAAATTATTTTGAAAATGATCCTGATGGAAATAAAATTGTAAATAAAGAATTTGAAATATGGGATGGATTTTGGAGTACCGGAGAAACTAATTCACACAATCAATCTTTTGGATTAAGCTATGAGTTGCCATTTAAATTATTCCCTTTAATTAATTTTATATCCACGAGCTATAATTATTCAGGAGATTTTAATTGGGAAAGAGGCTCAGATGCGATGGCAAAGGTTGAAGATGAATTGGGAAATATTTTGGGAAGGGTTAATACAATTCAAAATGCAAATACTCACTCCCTTAGCAGTTCTTTTAATATGGCTAAACTTTATAGAAATATTGGGCTTGTAAAAAAGAAAAAACCAAAAAAAGCTTTAAATAAAATAACAAATTCAATTATTGGTTTATTAACAGGTATTTCTAGACTAAAATTAAATTATACAGAAAATAATGGACAAGTATTGCCTGGATACACACAGACGCTAGGCTTTTTTGGGACAACTAAACCTTCATTTGCTTTTGTGTTTGGGAGTCAGTCTGATATAAGATTTGAAGCTGCTAAAAATGGTTGGTTGACTGATTTCCCAAGTTTTAATGAACAATATTCAAGAGTTCACAACACAAAATTTAATATAGTAACAGAAATAAATTGGATTAAAGATTTTAAAATAGATTTAAACGCAAATCGAGAATATTCTGAAAATTTCTCTGAAAATTATAAGATTTTGGATAATAATTATAATGCTTTAGGATCGAATTTGTTTGGAAATTTTTCCATATCATCAATTTTGATAAAAACATCTTTTAGGGACAGTGATCAATACAAGTCCCAAACTTTTCAAACTTTTCAAAACAATAGATTAATAATAGCCAATAGATTGGCTTCAATAAATGGAAATTCGAATGGAGATATCGATGAGGATGGCTTTCCTCAAGGTTATGGTAAAAACAATCAATCCGTGCTGATTCCAGCATTTTTATCTGCGTACACTGGAGAAAATCCAGAAAACATTTCTTTGGACGCCTTAAGGAGTACGCCGCTCCCTAATTGGTCCATACAATACACAGGACTATTAAATATTGATTTTTTCAAGGAAAGATTCAAACGATTTAGTCTTGGTCACTCCTACAGGTCGAGTTACACACTAAATAATTTTAAATCAAATTTAGAATTTAACTCATCAAATAATAAAATTACCGATTTGGCTGGAAATTTTTTAAACGAGACATTATATACTAACATAAATTTAGTCGAACAATTTAATCCTCTTTTAAAAGTAGACATGGAACTTAAAAATTCTGTTAGAGTAGTTCTAGAAATGAAAAAAGACAGGGCACTATCGTTAAGCTTAGATAATAATTTACTTACTGAGGTATCTGGAATGGATTATTCTATTGGAATGGGTTATAGAATTAAGGATTTAAAATTTAGAAATAATATTGGAGGGAGACAAAGTGTTTCTAAGGGCGATCTGAATATTAAAGCTGATTTAAGTTTAAGAGATAATATCACTATCATAAGAAATTTAAATATTGATGATAATAAGGTAACTGCAGGACAATCTATATGGTCGTTGAAATTTTCAGCTGATTATGCTTTGAGTAAAAGCTTTAATGCAGTATTTTTTTATGATCATTTATTTTCTGAATTTGCTATTTCTACAGCATTTCCTCAAACTACAATCAGATCAGGGATGACACTGAGATACAATTTTGGTGAATAAATTATTTATGAAAAAATATTTATAAAACTTACATTTACAAATTAAAATTTATTTAAAATGGAAATTAAACCTGAATTAAAGTATACAAAAGACCACGAGTGGATTAAGGTCGAGGGTAATGTGGCAACCATTGGAATCACTGATTATGCGCAAGGAGAATTGGGAGATATTGTTTATGTTGAAATTGAAGCTTTAGATGAAGAGTTGCAAAAGGAAGAAATTTTTGGATCAGTTGAGGCTGTTAAAACTGTTTCAGATCTATTTATACCAGTTTCAGGAAAAATTACTCATGTTAACGATAGCTTAGAAGATAACCCAGAACTAATTAATGAAGACCCCTATGATAAAGGATGGATTATTAAAATGGAAATTCAAACCCCAAGTGAGTTAGATGAACTTTTAGATGCTGATTCGTATCAAGAACTAATTGGTGGATAAAGCTTTATTAAAAAAACTTACGATATTATACACTCTATCTATTTTTTTAGTCTCTATAATTCCTATACCTAAACTACCATTTCCGGAGTTTGCTCTCTTTGAATGGGATAAATTTTTTCATTTATGTACTTATTTAATTATGACGATAACGTGGATATGGTTAGGCTTTTTAGAAACCAGTAGGTTTAGATGGAATTATGTTAAAATAGTAATTTTTGTCGCAATTATAACTGAGTTTTTTCAGGGATTTTTGCCAATTGGAAGATATTTTGAGATTGCTGATATTATTGCAAATATGACAGGAATTCTAATTGGAATTTTTTTAGGTAAAAGCTTTATTCTTAAAAATAAGCAGCCATAGCTTTTATTTTAAAAAAAAAAAATTATTTTAGCTAAGAATACATTGTAATTATGCAAAGAAAAAAAAACCCACAAGCGGACCTTAGGAAATATAGTAGTTTAATGTTTGCTCTGGGCTTATGCTTGGTGCTTTTTATTTCATGGCAGGCTATTGAGTATAAAACATACGAGAGACAATACGATTTAGAATCTCTAAATGTTGAGGATGATGATGATGAAGAAATTCCGATCACTGAACAAATTAAAACACCGCCACCACCACCTCCACCACCAGCTCCTGAAATTATTGAAGTAGTTGAAGATGAGGAAGAAATTGAAGAAACTATTATTGAATCTACAGAGACTGATCAGGAAGAAGTGGTTGAAGAAGTTGAGGTTTTGGAAGAGGAAATTGATATGGATATTCCATTTGCTATTATTGAGGATGTTCCTTTATTTCCCGGCTGTGAAAATGTAGCTAAATCTCAAAGAAGAAAATGTTTTCAAGAAAAAATACAAAAACATATAATTAAAAACTTTAGATATCCTGAAATTGCTCAAGAAATGGGGATACAAGGAAGAGTTTTTGTCCAATTCATAATTGGAAAGGATGGTAATATTAGCGGAATTAGAACACGTGGGCCAGACAAAAATTTAGAAAAAGAAGCAAATAGAATTATCTCCAAACTCCCAAAAATGACACCAGGTAAACAACGTGGTAGACCAGTGAGGGTGCCTTTTAGTATCCCAGTGACTTTCAAGTTGAATTAAACTTTTTATTTGAGGTCTTAAATGTCCAGTTAATAATTGTTTTCTCAAATATTCTGTATTAACTTTGCGCCCTATTTTATTATGGCTATAAGTTCATCCAAAACCTATTATTTTTCGTTAAATAATTTTTTAATGTCAACTTTTAAAGACTTCCTTGAATTAACAAAAGCAAGATTAGCCATAAGTGTTGTGTTTTCATCACTTGCTGGGTATTTAATTGCTGCAGATAGTTATGATCTAATGGTAGTCTCAATGTTGTTTATAGGTGGTTACTGTATGGTTGGAGCTTCGAATGCATTTAATCAGTTAATTGAAAAAGACATAGATTCTTTAATGGATAGAACTAAAAATCGTCCAATACCTTCTTTGCGACTTTCAACTACAAGTGCATTTTTAGTCTCTGTTTTATTGACTTTATTGGGGATAATTATTTTATATAAAATAAATCCAAAAACAGCTCTTTTCGGTGCAATTTCTATTTTTATTTACACGTGTCTTTACACTCCTTTGAAAACAAAAACTCCGCTTTCTGTTTTTGTTGGCGCATTTCCTGGAGCGATTCCTTTTATGCTAGGTTGGGTTGCAGCAACAAACAATTTCGGAATTGAAGCAGGTACTTTATTTGCTATTCAATTTTTTTGGCAATTTCCTCACTTTTGGGCTCTCGGCTGGATGCTTCATGATGATTACAAAAAGGCAGGTATTAATATGCTTCCTACTAAAAATAAAGATAAAGCCACCGCATTACAAACTGTTCTCTACACTATTTGGATGATTATGATCTCAGTGTTTCCAGTTAGTGGTTTAACTGGCGAATTACGTCTAACTATTTTTTCAGCTGCTTTAATTGGATTAATTGGGCTAGCGATGCTTTATTTTTCTATTAATCTTTATAATAAAATGACAACCGAAGCAGCAAAAAAATTATTTACAGCTAGTGTTGTTTGTTTAACATTGGTTCAAGTTATATATGTAATTGATAAAATGTTTTTATGGAATTAAGTGAAAATGAAAATGAAATACGTTTAAAGAGGATAAAGGCAAAAAAAATGATGCTGTTATTTTCTATGTTAAGTATTGCAATGACTTTTGCTGGACTAACCAGCGCTTACATTGTTAGTAAATCTCGACCTGACTGGTTAAAAGATTTTGAACTTCCAATAGCTTTTACTTTAAGTACTGTTTTTATAGCAATTAGCAGTCTTTCTATAGCTTTTGCAAAAAAAAATTTAAATCAAAATAATAGTTCTAAAACTAATTTTTTGTTACTTATAACTTTTGGATTAGGAATATCATTTGTTGCCAGTCAATTTATCGGTTTCAATAAATTAATTTCCTCAGGTTATTTTTTTACTGGAGCGCAAAGTACTATTACTACTTCTTTTTTATACGTTTTGACTGTTTTGCATTTAGCGCACCTCTTTGCGGGATTAATTGTACTAATTGTGGTGATAATTAACAATTATAAAAATAAATATAAAACAGAAAAATTAGGTTTTGAATTAGCGGTTACATTTTGGCATTTTCTGGGAATTTTATGGCTTTATTTGTTTGTTTTTTTCTATTTCTTTAGATAGTAAAAATATGTAACTTTGTAACAAAATTATTTTAATTTGATGAGCACAACAATATCAACAAACATAGAGGAAGAAGATCTTTGGGGAGGGGGTAAACAACCTTTTAAGGCTAGTTATGGAAAACTAATGATGTGGTTTTTTATCGTTTCCGATGCCCTAACTTTTTCTGGATTTTTAGTAGCGTATGGTTTTTCAAGATTTAAAAATATTGACTCTTGGCCTATAGCTGATGAAGTTTTCAATCACTTTCCTTTTTTACATGGCGTTGATGCTCCAATGTATTATGTTGCTTTAATGACTTTCGTTTTGATTTTTTCATCAGTTACTATGGTTTTAGCTGTTGATGCAGGCCATCATATGCAGAAAGATCGTGTTGTTTTTTATATGGCACTTACAATTATTGGAGGAGCTATTTTCGTTGGCTCACAAGC